>Ga0207789_1000189_pt1 | contig 41068 bp, 42 predicted proteins | sample HigsolmetaGSP12D_FD_184840 | JGI IMG/M metagenome (GOLD analysis project Ga0207789, IMG submission 184840) | High solid enriched microbial communities from the Joint BioEnergy Institute, USA - SP1-2-D (SPAdes) | ecosystem: Engineered > Bioreactor > SSF (Solid state fermentation) > Aerobic >...
TCTTGAACCGTGAAACCTTACTAGACGCTATGGATCATCCGGAAAAATATCCACAATTAACCATTCGTGTATCCGGATATGCCGTTAACTTTATAAAATTAACTCGTGAACAACAAATCGATGTCATTAACCGGACGTTCCACGAAAGTATGTAAGACATATACAAAGCCTAACAACTTAAAGTCTTAACACAGACTGAATAATTGCCGGTTTTCAATCACCCAACCGGGGTAAAGCTGGCGGGAACATCTTCTATAGGGAGCGGGAAGCTAGAAAAGCGGCTTCTCCCCCCCATTTTTTAAGAAAGCAAGGAGGTAAATGAAATGGTAACAGGTCGGATACATTCTGTTGAATCATTTGGTGCAGTAGACGGACCCGGGTTACGATATGTTGTTTTTACCCAAGGCTGCCTACTGAGATGCCAATATTGTCACAATGCGGATACTTGGAAAATCGGAAACGGCAAAGAAATGACCGTTCAAGAAATTATGGACGATGTATTATCGTATTTACCATTCTTTAAAGCAAGTGGCGGCGGGATTACAGTCAGCGGCGGTGAACCACTTTTACAAATGGACTTTTTGATTGAACTTTTCAAGGAATGTAAGAAACATGGTATTCACACAACGATTGACAGTTCAGGTGGACCATTTAACCGGCGCCCAAACTTCATGGTAAAACTGGATGAACTTTTGCAATATACGGATTTAATATTGCTTGATTTAAAACATATCGATAGTAAGAAACATAAGTTTATCACAGGTATGACAAATGAACATATTCTCGACTTTGCCCAATATTTATCTGAAAAAAATATACCCGTTTGGATCCGTCATGTTTTGGTACCAACATTAAGCGACTTTGATGAAGACCTGTACCGCCTTGCCGATTTTATCAAAACATTGAATAATGTTGAAAAAATTGAAGTCTTGCCCTATCACAAACTAGGTGTTTATAAATGGGAAAACCTCGGATTGGAATATAAATTGAAAGATGTTGAACCCCCTTCCCAAGAACGGGTAGAAAATGCAAAAAGAATTTTAAACGCAGCTTTAATACATGCTTAATTTAATCCCTTCCCCCTGTTATTAAAAAAAGCAGGTACCCCTCCTGCTTTTTTTTAATATGTTAAAGTGCCAAGTACTTAAAAATATCGCCAATTCCCTCCTCCCATTTCTAACTTCAATAGAAAATATGTTTTGGTACACAGTGCATTTTTCCAAACAACTGTACAAAACAATTTTATATTCACATCACCCTTATGCTAAAAAATGAATAAATTAAATTAATATCATATAAAGGATGAGGAATATGGCGGTTGCATTTCCTGTTTCAATTAAAACTGAAAAGGTTCAGGGTGGGCCGGACATCGTTGTCTATTATCCAGTTGTGCATCATCTGGAAAATAAACAAGCGGAGCATTCAATGAACCGAGCGATAGTAAACGAAACACAACATTTAATAAACACTTTAATAGGTGACATACCGACAACATTAACGAGCATGCTTGGAACATATGAAATTAAAAATAATCAGCGTAATGTATTAAGTTTGAGCCTTGCGAATTACGGTTATCATGATCACGCGGCCCACGGAATGACCTATATTAATTCTTTAACCTTTGATTCAAAAACTGGCAAACAGTATCAGTTAGCCGACTTATTTAAACCGGGGAGTGCTTATGTCGGGCGATTATCCCAATTAATTAAAGAACAAATTGCACATCGAAATATTCTTTTACTGAACGATTTTAAACAGATTCGTCCTAATCAAGATTTTTATATTGCTGATAAAACACTCGTTATTTATTTTCAACTTTATGAGATTACTCCATATGCTTTTGGTTTTCCGATGTTTCCAATTTCAGTATATGATTTACAAGATATTATTAGAGAGGATGGACCATTAGAAAAAATGGCGGTGAATAATTGAATGATTTGCAACGAATTCTTTCTTGTTTCACATTTTACAAAAGGGGCAACACTCTTTCACAAGTAAAGTGAAGAATATGAGTTTCTATTTCAGTCATAAACATCATAAGAAGCATATAATAACACACAGGATGCCCCTCTTATGAAAAACTTATACACATTCCATAACTCATCAAAAAATCAATATAAAAACTTTGCTATTAAACTAGCTTCAATTTGCAGCATCCCCGGCTCAATCGGTGTACTGACCCCGGCAGCTTCAAGTGTAAAGGCTTGATAAGGAACAGGGACTACTCCTTGCCTTGTCTCTGTAATTTCAATTGGAATCGGTTGAAAAACAACACCCAACCCATTTATGATTGTTCTCGCTTTCGTATGCGCATCTGATAGCGCCAATGTCAAAGCATCAAGATATTTTTCCGACCGATTCGATAAATCAAAGCGAATATTAAAAATAGTATTCGCCCCTTGTGCCACCGCGGTATCGACTACAGCCCCGATTTGATCGATGTTTTCGATCCGTACTTCGAACAAATGCCGGACTTCATAAGCACGAAAAACCTGTTTTCCATCAACAAAATCATAAAGATTGTCAATCCGGTATTCCACCGTCCTGATCTGATCCTGATTGAGCCCAAGTGCAAGCAGCGCCTGGATGACATTGTTTGAGGCAACACTATTTTCTGATTGTGCTATTTGTAAATTTTTATTTTCCCGTACTATCCCAATGGTGATGAATGCCAAATTCGGTTCGACATGCACTTTTCCCTCACCAAAAACGGTAAGCACATTGGCACTTCTCATTGGCAGCCCGTTCCGATAATAAATCATTACCCACACTCCCTTCGCTTAATATATATTCGTTCGTCACTTCTTTTGTTAAATTGTATGTGTAAAATATTTCTTGAGGTGCTTTTAGTAGGAAAAAATAAGGAAGGAGTTCGAATATAAGCGTATTATATACGAGATTACAAAATCCCATTTATTTTGCATTGTACCATAGGCATTCGAACATATGTTTATGATACTCGAAGCCGCTAGGAAGATGCTAAATTCTTACTAATCATCATATTTATATGGATATCCGTGGTTTATCCGACTAAATTTGTAATAGCTGAACTTATTCAAGTAGTTGTCAGTAGCCTCTGGTTACTCATGGTAAATACAACTTAGAAAAAGAGCATCCTATGAATAAGGTAACAACAGAGGAGAATAATTCTAGTTTGAAAATCCCTAATTCGAACTATATACTTAATATGAAACCATAAAGGGAGGGAACATCTTTTGAAATTCGTAGGCTTATCAGGAACATTAGCAGGACATAAAACTTCACACATGGTTTTTCAAGTTCTCCGTGCCGCAAAATTGCAAAATCAAGATACTAAAATCGAATTGATTGATTTAAAGGACTATGATGTGGAATTCATGCGGGGTTATCCACTTGCCTATTATAATGATGACACACAACTTGTTGTTAATAAACTACTAGAGGCGGACTGTATTGTAATTGGAACGCCAATCTATCAAGCTTCTATTTCCGGTAGTTTGAAAAATTTGTTGGACCTTTTACCTGAACGAGCGTTTCGGGACAAAATTGTTGGGTTTATTTCAACTGCAGGTTCTGATAAATATTTTCTCGTCGCTGAATATCATTTAAGACCCATTATTCAATTTCTTGGAGGCGTTGTACCTTCCCGAAATGTATTTGTACCCGACAATAGTTTTAATGAAGACAGTGAAATCGATGACGATCTTATTGAGAGGAGAATTATGAAATTTTCCGAGGAATTCTTAAAGTTATCAAAGAAGTAAATGTCCTATCGGTTTATCCGACGAAGCAAATTTCCTGGTTTTTTCAAAAAAATCGGTCTTGAGAGCTACCCCTCAAGACCATAAAATTAAAGTAGTTTTGATAGGAAATCCTTTGCCCGCTCAGTCTTTTGTTCATTGAAAAATTGATCAGGTGCAGCATCTTCTAAAATGACACCATCATCAATAAAAATCACCCGACTGGCCACTTCTTTTGCAAAATTCATTTCATGGGTAACAATGACCATCGTCATCCCCGTTTTCGCTAAATCCTTTATTACATCAAGGACTTCCTTCACCATTTCCGGATCGAGGGCGGATGTTGGTTCGTCAAACAGCATGATTTCCGGCTCCATTGCGAGTGCCCGGGCAATAGCTACCCGTTGTTTTTGACCACCTGACAACTGACTCGGATAGCTATCCACCTTGTCAATTAATCCAACTTTTGCCAAAAGGTCCTTAGCATTTTTTTCTACCTCCTCTTTCGCTAACTTTTTTACCTTATGTGGTGCATACGTAACATTTTCTAAAACCGTCATATGCGGAAAGAGATTAAATTGTTGGAAAACCATGCCAATATGTTTGCGAACCTCCAAAATATTCACTTTCGGATCGGTGATGTCCTGATCTTTAATATAAATTTTTCCTTCCGTTGGTTTTTCCAATAAGTTAAGGCAGCGTAAAAAGGTCGATTTCCCCGAACCTGATGGACCAATAATAGCGACTACTTCCCCCTGGTGTATGGTTGTGCTAATATTTTTCAAAACAGGATTTTCCCCGAATACTTTCGTAATTTGTTCTACTTTAATCACTTGCTCTCAACCTCCGTTCCACGATGCTGCCGAGTTTTGTTAAGATTACAACCATAACCCAGTATATGAACCCCGCAGCCAATAGCGGTTCAAAGTTTCGATAAAGCTGGGCGCCAATAATTTGGGCTCGACGCATTAAATCTAAATATCCAATCGTTGAAACAACTGCCGATTCCTTTGTTAATGTAATAAACTCATTCATCAAGGCCGGTAAAATATTTTTCACCGCTTGCGGCAAAATAATATTCAACATCATTGGTCGGTACGGTATACCAAGGGCTTCTGCCGCTTCCACTTGTCCCTTATCCACTGCCATTATTCCCGCACGGATAATTTCCGAAACATAGGCGGCGGAGTTCAATCCAAATGCTAAAATAGCTGCCAAAAAGGTTGGAATATCGTAACCTGTTAACTGGGCTGTTGCATAAAAAATAATCATCAATTGCAAAATTAATGGTGTTCCTCGGAAAATCGATGTATATGCATTTGCCAACCATGTTAAGATCGAATGACGTGTAATTTTACACAGTGCTAACAATGTACCTAAAATTAATCCGATTAAGATTGAAACAAACACAAATTTTAGTGTGACCCAAATTCCTTGTAAAAGAAAGGGAATATACGGACCTAATTGACTAAAATCTAAATTCATTGACTTAAACCTCACTTCCTCTGCCTGATCCTGGATTAGCGTCAAAACGAATCCCAGGCATTCACACACAAAATCTCGTATTTGATTGTTACCGAACGCTGAAAAATTTTACCATCCGAATGAGCTGGCAGCCACGCAAAAATCGAACTTGATTGTCGCCCCACCATCAGAAATTATCAGCATTCCCACGCTCAGTGGTGCATTTGATTGTCATTTTTCTCCATGAGAATTCATTAAGCTTCTCACACGCACTGTCCTATTTGAATGTCGCACCATCGCAACACGATTATGTATATCTTCATTATACCAGCAGAAAATGCGCTTGTTGATTAGTAATCTTTCCGATTAGTAATAATTTTTTCACCTTAAACAAATAGAGAATCGGTGGTCATCGTAATTACATACCAACCACCGATTATTGCTTCCAAGTAAAATCCTATTCTTTTATTCTATGGAGACTTGGTCTAATTCCCATTTTTCTTTCAGTTCTTTAATTTTTCCTGCTTTTTCAAGTTTATCAAGGGCTTTGTTTACATCATCAACAAGGTCACTGCCTTTCGGGAACGCAATTGCCATACCAGGAGAGCTTGTTGTCGGGTCATCAAATCCGTATAATCCTTGTTCATCTCGATAACCAACAGCCACTACACTATCCATATAAACAGCATCCACACGGTTTGATAGTAATTCTTGAATGAGCACACCTGCATTATCTACAGGTTTAACAGTAAATCCATATTTTTTACTTAATTCGTTGGCACCTTCTTCTTGAATCGTACCCAATTGCACCCCTACCGTCTTCCCTTTCAAACCTTCCAAGTTTTCTAGCTTTTTATCCGGAAGCGAGAGAAACATTTCACCGGAGCGATGGTATTCTTCGGAAAAATCAACATTCTTTTTTCGTTTTTCCGTCGTACTCATTCCTGCCATGACCATGTCCACACGTTTTGACTGTAAAGCACCAATTAATCCATCAAAATTCATATCTTGAACATCTAATTTATACCCTAATTCTTCAGCGATTAAATTAGCTAAATCAATGTCAAAACCAATAATATTTCCTTCTTTATCACGCGATTCGAAGGGTTTAAAATCCGCAGAAGTCGCCATTTTTAACACCTTATCGTTTTTAGAAGAGTCGGAACTTGTTTCATTACTCTTACCACAAGCGGCAAGCAGCAAAGCAAATGATAGGAACATGACAATTATCTTGAATTGTTTTTTCATAGTGTTTATCCCCCGTAACTTTTTTAACTTTACATTACCTATATACAATATAAGTATATTTATAAGTTCATATGTATATTTATAACACACTTTTCATTATCCGGCAATAGTTTTTTAAGTTGTTATTATTTGACCTTTATTTGGTTAGTTGTAAAATTAAATACAACGGTAAAAAAATAAAAACCATAGATAAATCCGTGTTATGATTAAGTGGTCGTTTAAAACACAATCATATGGAGGGTTATCTATGGTTCGAACTAAGTCTACCACAAATAAACGCACTTTTAAACATCTGACTGCCTTTGATCGTGGTCAAATTGCGGCTCTACACAACGAAGGTAAATCTTTACAAGAAATAGCGGATGTCATTGGTTGCCATAAAAGCACGGTCTGCCGTGAGTTGAAACGTGGGATGGTTCAACAAAAAGCTCTAGAAGATGGAGTTCTTACTCCGTATGAAAAACAAGCTATGTAAACTAATTTGATACAATTCCTGAAAAAATCAATCCGATTGCTATCGGTTGCGTTCTTCTAATTTTATCACTTATTCCACCCAGTTTCTGTTGGAAAAAGGCATATACAATAGCAGCAGGGACTTGCAAAGAATATTGTAGACGCTTAAATGTATTTTTCATAATTTTATAATATATATATAGAATAAAATCATAAAGAAGGGATAGAAATAAGTGAATTTTTTGATCAGAGAAATGAAATTGGATGATATTAAGCAAGTACAAGAAGTCGCAAAACAAAGTTGGTACAGTACATACGAGGGAATAATTCCGCTCGAAATTCAAGATGGTTTTTTAAAATCAGCATATAGTGATGAAATGATGAAAAAACGTTTAGAGCAAACGACATTGTTAGTTTTAGAAATAGAGGGGGAAATTGTAGGATTTGCAAACTTTTTCCGTTTAAAAGAGGCTGGAGAAGTTGAATTAGGGGCTATTTATATAATTCCAGAGTACCAGGGCAAAGGATTTGGAACCTTATTATTAAATGAAGGTATTAAGAGACTCAAAGACGTCAAGAAAATATTTGTAAACGTAGAAAAAGAGAATAAAATTGGGATGAATTTTTATAATGCCAAAGGATTCCAAATCACCTCAGAATTTGACGATGATTTTGGTGGCCATATATTAAAAACAGTGAGAATGAAACTTAATTTGTAAAATATCATCAATTTTACTTCGAATTCAATCATTTAAAAAATAATGTATGAAGATATAATATAACTGTTCTGAACTAAAATAGTTAGACACGAGAGTTAGGCTGCTACTTAGGCATGAATTGGGAATTGTACCAGACTCATGCCCTTTAATTTTGCTTTGAACCGTTTGTATTTTTAATAATTATTAATTTGTATAGGTGGAAATTAAACCAGATTCACCATTTTCTCTATATTGAGCTTCCTTATGTATAAATCTAAAACATGTTGTGCCCTATTCGAAGGATATGTTTTGATTAAAATCGGCATGATTTCATGAAAAGTTCCTACTCTTTGTGCATCATAATTATCATTTTTGTACCATTTCCAGTCAAAACAAAAAAATAAATTTATTACATAAAGATAGAAAAAACTAGTTAATTTTTTTGAAAATTTATACCTCCATTCCTATTTTTCAAAATCGATCCAATTATTTTTTTATTTTCTCCTCTTTTATCAAACATTTGGTACAAGCATCTTGCAAATCACAGGCGGCACATTTTCCCTTACTGCTGCGTTTAATAAACTTGACAATCACCAAAACAGCGTAACCAAATATAAGCAAACCAAGCAAAATATTAAACATTTAAAATCAGCTTCCTTCTTCCACATTTATAACCCTAATAAATTGCCGCCTTGAAAGATGACAAAAGACATCATATAAGCAATGATAAATGGGTATACCATTGAAAAAATCGTCCATTTCATTGAACCCGTTTCTTTTTTAATCGTTGCCACAGTTGCCAAACAAGGGATGTAAAGTAAGATAAAAACGAGAAAACTATATGCAGATAACGGTGTATATGAATTTGCCACAACCCCTTGCAAATAGGCGGTTGATGAAGTATGATAAACAATATTTAAAGTAGATACGACCGATTCTTTTGCTAAAAACCCTGTAAGTAATGCAACGGACGCTTGCCAAGAACCAAATCCAAGTGGAGCAAATATCGGAGCGAAAAATGCGCCTAATTCTGCCAAAAAACTTTCGTCCATTGTAACGTCGAATCCACTACGTCCGACAATCGATAACAACCAGATGACGACGGTTCCACCAAAAATAAACGTACCTGCCTTTTTTATAAAGCCTTTTCCTTTATCCCATGTACTTTTTGCTAATGTTTTCAGATGCGGTATCCGGTAGGGAGGGAGTTCGATGACAAATACTGAGGCTTTATTTTTTAACATCGTTTTTGAAAATAATTTTGCTAAAACTAGTGCAAGGACAACTCCCATTGTATACAAAGACAATACGACAAGGGCTTGATTTTTTTCGAAAAATACCCCAGCAAATAAGGCATAGACCGGTAGGCGTGCGGAACATGACATTAATGGAGTGAGTAAAATCGTAATCAAACGCTCTTTTGGTTGCTCAATGGTCCGCGCTGACATAATTCCCGGTACATTGCAGCCAAAGCCAATAACCATCGGGATGAATGCTTTCCCATTTAGTCCGATACTCTGCATGATTCGGTCCATAACTAAGGATATCCGAGCCATATACCCTGAATCTTCCAAGACAGAAATAAAGAAAAACAGAATAAAAATTTGCGGAACAAACACAAGCACACCGCCGACACCCGGGACGATTCCATCTAAAATCAAGTTGAAGAGAAATTGTGATGTCCCAAATTTTTGCAAAATAGCTTCCAACCAATTTGTAAAAGGTCCAGATAAGAAGGAATCCAATGCGTCAGATAACGGTGAACCAATCCAATTAAAAGTAATCATGAACATGAAATATAATAACGTTAGAAAGATAGGCATTCCAAAATATTTATTTGTTGCAAATCGATCAATTTTATCTGTTAAACTTTGGCGGACCACCTCTGTTTTCACAACAGAAGCATTTAATACGGCCCGAATAAATTCTTCCCTTTTCTCAAAAATAGCATCCTCCAATGTTTGACCTGTTGTTTCATACAGTTGTTGTTTTGTTTCCGTCAATAATTCCAACAATATTTTCTGATTTAGAAATCTTTTCAAATACGTTTTTACTGAATCATTACCCGAATAAAATTGAATGGCCAACCATCGCTTTGAAGGCAAATCGATTTTGCATTTTTGAAGGAAATCAACCAGTTTTCTAATTCCTGTTTCAATCGTTACCCCGTAGTCCAGTTGAAAAGGTTCTTGAGGTAATTTTTCCTCATAAGTCATTTTTTCCATTAATTGATTGCAGCCCTTTCCTGTTCGGGCAATAATTGGCTGTATATCAACGCCTAGTTTGTTGGATAAATTTTGAATGTTAATTTGTATCCCACGGGACTTTGCGACATCAATCATGTTCAGACCAATCATCAAGGGTTTGCCAAATTCCAGCAATTCAATCGTCAAGTGTAAATTTCTTTGGAGCTGGGAGGCATCGACAATATTTATTATTGAAGTTAAGTGATTCCGTAGTAAAAACTCCGTGACAACCCGTTCATCCCTTGACAATGGATTAAGGGAGTATGTTCCTGGTAAGTCGACCAATTTTGCTAGTTTATTTTTTAACAATCCGATTTTTTCCTCGACCGTAACACCACTCCAATTGCCGACATATTCATAAGAACCGGTCAATTGATTAAAGAGTGATGTTTTTCCAATATTTGGGTTTCCAAACAATGCGATTTGCGTCATTTTTTCTTCACCCGAATGGATTTGGCCTCATGCAAGCGGATGCCGATGCGTTGACCGTTACATTCAACCACACAAGGGCCCCCAAGAGGCATTTTCGTTTTTACAATTACTTCTGAGCCTAAATATATACCTAAATTCATTAATCTTGTTTTGACAAGTTGATTTAATAATGAGAGATCTTTAATTGTTGCCTTTTCACCTTGTTTTAAATCAGACAGAACCATTTGAGAATCATTCCCTTCTCTCTATAAGAAAAGTGCGAGTCGCGCCCTAATCGCGACATATAAACTTTGGCCCCGCAATGAGAACAGATTTGCTTCCTCGAATAAGCATCGCACGAAGAAAAAGCGATTAGCTTTTTCAAGGACTCTGAATAATCTTCCTCGAATAGACATCGCACGAAGAAAAAGCGATTAGCTTTTTTAAGGAAAGTAGCTACTTGAGCAAACTCCATGAGTCATCTTCCATGATTTACTTCATGAAGCTTTGTGACGAGCTGAACATCCATTTCCTCGAATAGACTTTGGCGCAGGAACACTTTAAAGGCTTGTTTCTCAGTCGCTGGCGCTTGGAGCTAGACACTAAACTTGTCCCGAGTTTTTTACTTATATGTTTATACTTTCTTATCTTTTTAAAAAAGGCTGTTAATGAAAATCATTATCATTAACAATTCTATTATAAACCTATATACAGAGCATTTTTTTCCTCAAAAATGAAGATTTCATAAACAAATTTACGATTTGGATTAATTTTTATGAAAAATATGACATAATAAAAATAGATATTCTTTCCAAAAGGATGTGGTGTGAATTGTCACAATGGTTTAGTAAAACTGTTCAAGAGATCACTGAAGAATTCAACACCAATATTGAAACGGGTTTATCAAGCCAAGAAGCTGAAAACCGCTTAAAGCAATATGGTCCAAATAAATTCCAGGAAGGCGAAAAAACCTCCATCTGGAAAATGCTTTGGGAGCAAATAAACAGTATCCTCATCTGGATTTTGATCGTTGCTGCAATTATTTCTGCTTTTGTTGGCGAAATTACTGATGCTATCATCATCTTTATCGTCATCGCTTTAAACGCAATCATTGGAATCATGGAAGAAACAAAAGCAGAAAAAGCTTTGGAAGAATTAAAAAAGATGTCCACGCCAAAGGCAATTGTTAAACGGGACGGGCAAATTAAAGAAATTTCATCGGAAAATCTTGTCCCCGGAGATGTAGTTATTATTGATGCCGGCCGTTATATTCCTGCTGATCTACGGCTGATTGAGACAGCAAATTTACAAATTGAGGAATCCGCATTAACTGGTGAGTCTGTTCCCGTTGACAAAAATGCCGATTGGCACTCTAACTTGGAAGTTCCTCTTGGTGACCAACAAAACATCGCCTTTATGTCGACGCTCTCCACCTATGGCCGCGGGAGTGGAATCGTCACCTCCACCGGAATGGAGACGGAAATTGGAAAAATCGCCAAAATGCTCGGCGGTCAAGAAAAAGAAATAACCCCATTGCAAAAGAAATTAAATGAATTGGGCAAAATTCTTGGTATTGGCGCCGTTTTGATTTGTATTATTATGTTTTTCGTCGGCTATTTTCAAGGCCGAGATGTTTTAGACATGTTCCTTATCGCCGTAAGTTTGGCAGTTGCTGCTATTCCAGAAGGGATGGTTGCCATTGTTACGATCGTTTTAGCCCTCGGAGTCCAAAAAATGAGTAAACGCCATGCGATCGTACGCAAACTCCCTGCAGTTGAAACATTAGGTTCAGTCAGTGTCATTTGTTCTGATAAAACCGGAACCTTAACGCAAAACAAAATGACCGTAACAAAAGTTTATGTTGATAACCAATACACCGACCTCAGTGCGATTCAAGCAAAAGATGATGCGAGTTACCATCTATTAAGGGGGATGATGCTCAGTAATGATGCGACCCTTGATAGCGGTGATCCGACAGAAATCGCCTTAATCGTCGCAGGAAATGAATTAGGCTTAGATAAAACAGAACTGGAGCAACGGTTTCAACGTGTGAACGAATTACCCTTTGATTCAGACAGAAAGATGATGACAACCGTTCATCGAGATAATTCATCTTATTTTTCCGTTACTAAAGGAGCATTAGAAAGTATCTTGCCAAGAACGACAAGTATTTTTAAAAACGGGCAAGTCCAACCGATTTCTGCCAACGATAAAGAGGAAATATGGGAAGCTTCAAAAAAAATGTCTAATGAAGCATTACGAGTATTAGCTGTTGCTGAAAGGACATCGTTAGCTGACAAGGAAGCTTTAGAAGATCAGCTCACATTTCTTGGCTTGGCTGGGATGATTGATCCACCAAGGGAAGAAGTAAAACAATCTGTTACTCAATGTAAATTAGCTGGTATTCAAACGGTTATGATTACCGGTGACCATCAAAACACCGCACTCGCCATTGCAAAGGAACTGGGTATTGCCGACGATTTATCACAAACGATGACCGGGCAGGAACTAAATGAAATAAGTGACACCGAATTGCAAGAAAAAGTTGAAAAAGTTCGTGTGTTTGCCCGTGTATCTCCGGAGCATAAAGTACGAATTGTAAAGGCATTAAAAGAAAATGGTTTAATTGTTTCGATGACCGGTGATGGCGTTAATGATGCTCCGTCTCTGAAACAAGCCGAAGTCGGCGTTGCCATGGGGATTACCGGTACTGATGTAGCCAAGGGAGCAAGTGATATTATTTTAACTGACGATAATTTTTCAACCATTGTTTCCGCCGTAGAACAAGGGCGAAATATATTCCGAAATATCCAGAAAGCCATTTTGTTCTTACTTTCATGCAATTTAGGTGAAATTACCGCCTTATTTATCGGTATCTTATTAGGGTGGCCAGCACCGTTAACAGCTGTACAAATTTTATGGGTAAATTTAATTACGGATACATTACCTGCCATTGCACTAGGTATGGACCCGGATGATCCGGATATCATGAAGGAAAAACCACGAAATCCGAAAGAAAGCTTTTTCGCCCAAGGAAATGGTGCTTATACGGTATTAAATGGTTTGTTAATCGGGTTCATCACTTTATTCGCTTTTATCGAAGGCCTTCGTTATTATACGAGCGCTGCTTCAATTTTTACGATTGACTTTGGAAATATTCCCGACGATGCTTTGACCCATGCGCAAACAATGGCATTTATCGCATTGAGTGCATCGCAACTGTTCCATTCATTAAATTTACGAAACCGGAGAAAATCGATATTCCAAACGGGCTTGTTTAACAATCCACTTTTGCTTGGAGCAATCGTAATTGGGCTTTTGATTCAAGCATTATTAGTTTACGTACCATTTTTCCATGACGTCTTTGGCATTTATGTCATTGGTTTGAAAGATTGGGCATTCGTAATCGGTATTAGTTTAATACCAGTGATTATCAATGAGATTTATAAGGGGATTAGGCGAATTATTTAATTGGTGGAGTGGTTTCCCGTTTTCACCAGTATGAATGGAAGGTCACTGAAAAAGTGCTAAATAAACTTGCTACACCATACCTAGTTGTATTTTTACGGTTATCGTACCGTATATCTTAGTAGCAAACCTGTTCGAATCGTTTTTCAGTGGCCTCTGTGAATTCGTTCATCAATTAAGTATGAAACTTCTGAAAGATCACTTTTTGAAAATTTCCATTTGAACAAAATTATGATATTATAATAATATAAAACTAATATTTAAAGGATGTGATTTTATGAAGGAGAAAAAGGCGTTTGCAATCAACGGATTCATCGGCATTTTATTAATTATTCTAATTGCATTTGCAGCTTTAAGTTTTTTCGCCACTGATAACATTTTTCTTTTTATTTTATTTGCACTTGTTGCTGTTATTCTTTTAAGCGGAATTACAATTGTTCAACCAAATCAAGGAAAAGTGATTACCTTTTTTGGAAAATACATGGGCACCATTCGCAACAGTGGATTGTTTTTAACCTTGCCACTAACAGTAAGAAAAACTGTGTCTTTACGGGTTAATAATTTTAACAGTAATAAATTGAAAGTGAATGATGTGGAGGGAAATCCGATTGAAATTGCAGCAGTGGTTGTCTTTCGCGTTGTTGATACAGCAAAAGCAGTATTTGAAGTAGACTTTTATGAAGAGTTTGTTGAAATTCAAAGTGAGACAGCTATCCGTCATGTAGCGGGAAAATATCCATATGATGCATTTGCTGAGGAAGAAGTAACACTACGAGGAAATTCCGATATCGTTTCCGAGGAATTGGCACGAAATATTCAAGAGCGGTTAGCCGTATCAGGTGTTGAAGTAATAGAAGCCAGGTTAACACATCTTGCCTATTCAACCGAAATCGCCAGTGCCATGCTTCAACGTCAACAAGCGGTGGCTATACTCTCTGCAAGACAAAAAATTGTAGAGGGCGCTGTTTCTATGGCTCAAATGGCGGTGGAGCAACTTGAAGCAAATGGGGTCTTGGATCTCGATGAAAAGCGGAAAGTTAATATGGTGAATAACATTATGGTGGCTATCATTTCAGATCGTGGAACGCAACCGGTTATTAATGTTGGAAGCTTACAATGATGGTGAATACATTATGCAAAATCCATAAGATCCGCACTTCTTAGTTTGCCCCAATTTTTATTCGTCTTTTATTGGTAAAGTTACATGGATGGTTGTCCCTTTTCCAATCACACTTTCAATTTCAATATTGCCATCATGATTCTCGATTATTTTGAAAATCGTTAACATACCGAGACCTGTACCTTTTTGTTTCGTTGTAAAAAACGGTTCACCCAATTTCTTAATTTGTTCCGGCTTCATACCGATTCCATCATCAGTAAAAGAGAGGATAAGGTGATACTCGTTTTTTACGGCCTAAATCATAATTTTTCTCAGTTTTCCATCCATTGCTTCCATTTCAGTTTTTATCAAATTGATAAAAACTTGCTTTAACTGTTGACTGTCACACATTATATCCGGTAAGTTTTCTTCGCTGCTTAATACTAGCTTAATACCCGAAGTTATTGCTTGAGAACCCATCAATTTAATTACATCGTTCAAAAGTGAAGGAATATTTTCCTTATTTAACTTTTTTGCTTGCGGCTTTGCCAATACAAGTAATTTATTGGTAATTGAATGGATTTGCATTAATTCGTCGGACCATATATTCATTTTCTCCATAAAAATATAAATTTTTTCAGCTGCGATGTATTCCCGCGAAGATTTCCTTGTGCACGTATACGTTAGGAAAGTAAAAATTGATAAATTTTTACTTTCCTATAGCTAAAAAAGGCCTCGATTATTTGTTCCATTATCTCCTTTACATCCATATCTAGAAATATATTCAAGCAGGTTCACCCCTCCACTGATTTTCAAAATTACATCCCTTTTTCCTATTTATGGCAATATTTCATTTTTGGCGATAGTATATCATGGTTATTTATAATTGACAAAATAACCCATTTTGATGATAAATGATTGCCACCTTTCATGTTCTCAAAGTCATTGAAAAAGTGCTAAATAATTTATTGAATACCATATTTAAATGGTTTTTTGGTTAACTATACTATATATCGCGTGTGTGAATCGTATTCGAACCGTTTTTCAGTGGACTCTATGAACTCAAAAAAATTTTCATGTTTTGTTTATTCCCATTTTCAAAATAAAGGTATACAATCTTCATATGAGAAACAACAAAGGAGGAGCAGCGTGACAGAAACAACAAACAAATATCAAGAACAGACATTGTTCAGTATCACCTGGCCATTATTTATTGAGATTACTCTACATATGAGTATTGGGATTATCGCGACATTGATTTTGAGTCATTATTCCGATCAAGCGGTTGCTGGTGTCGGTGTGGCTAATCAAATTTTAAATATCGCCATTCTCGTATTTAACATTACATCAATTGGTGCAACCATTCTAATTGGACAAAATCTTGGTGCCAATCGACTTGATCGAGCCCGACAACTATCCCGTTTGGCCTTTGGGTTTAACTTTTGGGTTGGCATGATCATTACTATTGTTATATTTGTATTTGGTGATTTTTTTCTGTCCGTTTATGGACTTGCAGACGATGTCTTTCCTTATGCTTCAACATTTGTAAAAATTACAGGGAGCTCACTTTTCTTAGAAGCCGTTTCATTAGCATTAAGTGCTGTATTAAGAAGCCATGGTTACACAAAAGATGCAATGATTGTGACAGTTATCATGAATATTATCAGTATTACCGGTAACATTCTTTCCGTCACAGGTATTTTCGGTCTTCCTGTTACCGGTGTCGTCGGGGTTTCCTGGTCGATCGTGATTGCACGTATCTTTGTTATCTGTGCATTTATTTTCTTAGTTGATAGAAGACTAGCTTTAAAGCTTTATATAAAAGATTTAGTCAACTTTGAAAAAACGGATATCCGACAATTATTGGCAATTGGTCTCCCTTCTGCCGGTGAAAATTTATCTTATCAGTTTTCGCAAATTGCTATTACCAGTTTTGTCGCCTTGCTTGGTTCCAGTGCTTTAGCAGCAAGAGTGTATATTTTGAATATATCGATGGTCTGTTACTTATTCACGACGGCCATTGCCCAAGGAACTCAAATATTAATTGCCCGTTTTATTGGTGGGAAACAATACGATCGTGCCCTTTTCAGGGGAATAAAAACGTTGAAAATTTCTATGTTTGTCTCACTTGCGACCTCTTTAATAATCGCAATTATTGGTAAACCTTTACTTGAACTATTTACAAATGATCCAGAAATTATTGCCATCGGATTACCGGTATTATGGGCAATTGTTTTTATTGAACCGGGTCGTGCGATGAATATCGTGTTAATGGGTTCTTTAAAATCTGCCGGCGATGTTCGCTTTCCTGTCATTATCGGTGTGATCAGTATGTGGGGAGTAGCTGTTATCTTTAGCTATTTCTTAGGAATATTGTTCGGTCTTGGCTTGCTAGGTGTTTGGATTGCCCAAGGTCTAGATGAATGGGTTCGCGGTGTATTTGCTTATAAGCGTTGGTTGTCAAAACCATGGACCCGAAAAGAAGTAGCTTTGAAAAATATATAAGCTAGTTTCATGGAATCTATTCGTTATGATGAGCCGATGGTGGGTAGATGGCAATTTCCTTTACCCATCCCCAGGCTCTTTTTTGTACATTGAATAGTAGTTCTTTATACCTATATTCTGCTGTTTCATTTTTTCAGTATGTGATACGAATGTCTTATTTTTGGTATTTCCCGTTAATTGTGGACATAATTTTGATATTTGATACAATGAATTTAGGTATAAATAACTATAACTTTATTCCATTAATATTTTATGATTCACCATAATTTTTAGGGAGAAATGGATAATGGCTCATATCAATAAGAATTCCCTTAAAACATATTTACAATTTTATATACCAGTCCATATATTGCTTTACTATATTGTCATCATCTTTGCGCCTGATCATCCAGGAAAATATTTGATTACCGGAATCCTTTCCATGTCAGGGCCACTCACTTCAGCGATCATTCTATTTTTGGTAGTTAGAAAAAAAAGAAGTGCTGAGAAAGTATTTTGGGGATTGATATTTTTAGGTACCATTTTCTATATCCTTGGGGAACTGATTAGGGATATTTACTTTATGGAGTTGGTAAACATTCCTTCATTCCTTAATTTAACAAATATTATTTTTTCAATAAAACAGTTCTTTTTTTTGACAGCGTTTATATTTCTTGTCTCCCATGGTTTGCGAAAAACGAGGATGGCGATTACGATCGTTGATATTCTAATTATCGCGATGGTCATTTTCTCATTTAGTTGGTATTTATTAGTGAGACCATTTTTCATTCAACTTCATGCAACAATTCCCGAGATTACGATTTTACTAGCTTATCCGCTTTTGGAACTGCTTATATTATTTGGAATCTTTCATGCACGCTTTTTCGTAATACAAGAGATTGTTTCAAAACAATCATTAAACATATTTGCTTTAAGTACGGTAATATTGTTAATCAGTACTTGTATTTCTCTTTTTTGTTTAATTAATCAATTAGATGATTATCTCATTTATCTTAATCCCTTATATACGATGGCGATGTTTTATATAAGTTTGGCAATATTACATGCAAATAATGATTATTTACCAGAGATAAAGAAGGATTTAACACAATCACATTTCTTACCTTTAGTTAGTATTGTTCTGTTAACCATTATATACGGATTTTATAATAAAACAGTTGATGAATTATTTATTGGATTAATTTTCAGTTTTTTCCTCCTGTTTATTCGTTTATTTATTTTGCTTAAAGAAAACCGTCAACTAAATGTTTTGTTGACGAAAGCGAAACAGGAATTAGAAGTAAAAAACAAACAATTGGAAAAGACCATTAATGAATTAGAAAAAATTAATGAGATTCGTTCAATAGAAGCTCGTACAGATTTCTTAACTGGGTTGTATAATAGAAGGTATATTGACAGCCTTTTACACTCACTGATTAAAGAAGCACAAAATGAACATAAACCATTCTCCATTCTACTCATCGATATCGATCATTTCAAATCCGTAAATGACCGATATGGACATGATGTAGGTGATATTGTTATTCAAAAAGCAGCCCAAATATTTCTTAGTTCCGTCCGAACCACCGATATACTCGGCAGATTTGGTGGTGAAGAATTTATTATTATTTTACCAAATTCACATTTACAATCAGGCATCCAACTTGCGAAACGTATTCATCATAAAATAGAGGATTATTCGATTCGGATTAATGAACAATGCATAAATATCACTGTCAGTATCGGGGTAACTTTCTGGGAGATGAATGATCAGTTCAATGATATCTATCGGAGGGTCGATGAAGCCTTGTATGAGGCGAAAAAAGAAAGAAATACCATTATCATAAAAACGAAGACACCAATGATTGATAACGAATTCAATTAAAAACATCCATAGCGATCCCTTTTTTAACGAAGAGGCAATCCCTTACCTATTCGGATTTGAAACCTGAAAGATGCCGATATCAATCCCTTAATAAAAAGGCAATCCCTGATTTTCTATTGCAAAAGGATTGCCTTTGTTTTCTCCTTTTTATCTGAATAACTTTAAATTGTTTTCTAACTCCACTTTTCCCGCAGATGAACAAGAAGAATTGAACTAAAGAACCAAACGACGAGACCAATTATTAGACTAACAATCCAAAGGTCCGTCCATTTTAACATCAATAAAACAGCAATGACACAAATAAAACAGCCAATCATCCCATAAACCGACCCATTTGCCGTCTTTGCTGCCTCCTTAGAACCCCTTTTTATCCCTACCATCATGACCGCAACAATCATCACGGCAGGAAATGCGGCAAATATACCGCCGATAATTTTCCAGGGCAATAAAACAGACGCTACATAACTTAAAACAACTGCTGAACCGCCAAATAAAAAGCGGTATAGTAAATCTTTTGTTTCCAATTCCGGTCCCTCCAAAATTACTCTTTCATTCTCGTTCGAATCCTTTAATCTTGATATCTCTTACACTGCTGGCTACTTTACATATAAAGATAAAGCTGTTAAAGGAAAGGTTATATTTGATAATTTTTCCCATTTTCAATCAGCTGAGAAATACAGCATACCCAAGTGAGACAATAAACCAGCCGATTAGCGAATGGGTCAAACCTTTTTTCCAACCTAGACGTTCGCTAAAATAGACAACTGCCACCGCACAGATGATATTTATAAACATTCCGACAAGTGCACCTTGGGAAAGGATAATTGATTGATGAATTAAATCCATTCCTTTCATATCAAGCCGTAAAGTTAATAGAGCAGCGAGGAATACAGCGGGAAAAGCAGCAAATATACCGCCAATTTTCGTACCTGCTTTTCGTGAAATAACTGTACAAGCTACCACAGCACCTCCACCTAATAAAAAACGAATAATGATTCCAAATAAAGATATGGTCCCCATTCTATACTCAATCCTTTTTATTTTATAACTGTCAAGTGACTCGTGACATTTATTCACAAATGCACCTTGTTAATTTATTCACTATGTATTATTTTATAATAGAATACGACAAATGTTTGTGAACATTTTTTATACATTAAAATGGAAGCGCATCCTTGTAAACTATGCATTGAGCTTTCCTTCACATTTATAAATTCACAAAGTATTTTCGATTTATTTTGCTTTTCCTATATCTTTTATATCAGGCACTTCGCTATCACATTAGAAAAATCTATTAAAAAGGAGCTTATTATGGGGGGGAATTTGTCTACCCAAACAACTATTATGGAAAGATTTAAATCAAATATCGTATCAAAACACAATGTAGTGTGATTTGAGTAATCGTTTTTTGAAATAGTGTTTTGGGTATTGACCTTAAAATGGAAGGAGGTCAAAACAGGCAAATATCACGTCGTTTTTTATTCACAATGGTACCGAGGCTAGTCCGGTTTCCCAGCAGTGGGGAACCGGGGCTTAATAATCAGTAATGCGATTGAAAAGGAAATAATCCTGTCCAATCGCCTCGTTTCATCAGTTTTTATGGTATTTATTCATATCACGATCAAATTGGAGCCAAGATTGATAGTTTCGTTTCACATATCTTTCTGCTTCTTCAAATGTTTTAAAGTGCACTTCTTGTAACTTGCCCTGATGGACTAATATATATTTTCCCATATTGTTTTTCTTAATAAAACTAATTTCACCATTTCGATTTTCATAATATGTACCATGAAGCGCATCCTTTACATTCACTTCATTCTTCTCCGGATCCGGCTTGATTGGTTCCAGACTGAAGACATCTGTTACAAAGAGTTTGAACGTTTCTTCGTTCAAATCACATCCGGATGCCTTGGGATGGCCGCCACCGCCTAGTTGTTTGGCAAACTGTGCAACATTAACCTCATCATGGATCGTACGGAAACCTACCTTTTTCGTTCCAACATTCACAAGGACAATCATATCAAGATGCGGGTTTTTTTTGTTTAGTGCATTACCGAGCTCTGACAAGTATTGCTCTGCATGAACAATTCCGATACAGTATTTGCCGACAAACCGTTGAACAATCTGCTTATTCTTAGCATAAATGTACCGTTCAATCTTTTTCTCTTCCACATCCATGAGCATATTTTCCATATCCGTTAATTGAAAACGCTCCGGATTTTCCTTTAGCCTTTTTATTAAATCTTCTTCAAACTGTTCCCGGCCAAACATGAAAAATAAATCATTCAAATGTTTTGCTAAAATATTATCATTTTCATCCCATTCCCATGTATCATATTGGCGGACTAAATCAACGAATTCAACCAATGCTGCTGTTTGTTCCAATTGTTTATTTTCTACAAAATGTTCAAAGAGTAATGAAGTAGCACAAGTTTTTTTCCCATTATCATATTCTGGTTGGACAAGGCCCCATGGATATTGGTTAAAATGGAGAGCCGTTACATGATGGTCGATCATTTGAATATGACCACCATGATGAAATCGTTCATTTAATTTTTTTTCGACCTGTTCATTAACGGCCAAATCAGTTATATATAATTTTGTATTCTTATGTTCCTCATTTTGTAAAAATTGCTCAACTCGTTGATTTAAATTACGATAAGAACAATGGGCGACCTCAACATTGTCACCAAAAGCAAGTTTAGCGACAATCGCACATCCTAAACCATCTAAATCTGTATCGGTAAATAATTTGATTTTCAAAAAAATAACCTCCCGTATTCTGCAAACTCATTATGTGTTAAATATTACCACTTTATGCACATGAATGGGGATAAAAAACTAGAAATAACCTTTTGATCTTTACCAGTGGTTTGTCCTATATGTAAAAAGATGGGAGTTTCCCTCCTTAACCACTTTAAAGCTTGTCCCCAAGGTCACTGAAATAGTGCCAAAAAATCATGCTCAACACCGTATTTAGATACATTTTTGTGGTTAGTCATACTATATATTGTATACAATGAACTTATTCAAGTAGTTTTTCAGTTGCCTACTTGTCCCCAACTAAAGTGTTTCCAACTCCAAGATAAAATCAATGATAACCCGATTGACAAGTTCATTCATTTTCACATATTCCCATGAAATCGAATGATATTCATTTCGGTAATCAAGCAAATATTCTCCGCAAATATCCATACCAACAATTTTGTGATGTTGAGCAAGATTTTCCAACATATACAGCAATTGGACCAAAGACATATTTCCTTGATCCCAATTTGTGAAAGCTTCTTTTTTATATAAAACATCTTTATCAATACTAATATAAAGATTTGTTTCATCATCAAGAAAAATACGGACATCTTGTGCAATTTCATATAAAGGGACTTGTTGGAATATGTTCTTGGGAATCCATTTGATTTTGACATGATCCTCAAAATGTTCAAGTGGTTTGGGAGAAATCTGATAATCATTTACACCGATAATACAAATTTTATGAAGTAAAGGATTATTTTTTAATGCATAGGCAACCCAGGACCCACAAGAAATCAATCCTTCTCCCTGATCCATCATATCATCATGGTGGTCAAACAAGACAAGAGAAAATGGTTTTTTTATTCTTTCCATTAGTAAATAAGTGACATAATGATAATTTCCATTTCCAATTAAAACGAATGAACGAACATTTTGCTTGATCAGTCGGTTGCGAATTTCATCTAATGAATCTTGTTCACAAAAGCCGTTTGTGTGTGGAATATTTGAGCAGTCGACCCAATGATGAGGAAATTTTTGCAGAAAAATTTGTTCCGTTAAACTGTTGTCAAAGTTTAAAAAGGTGATTTTCCCACCGTCTCCCATTTTGCTCCTCTCCCAATAATTTTTACTTATATTTTAACATATAAGAGCAACTTGGTTATAATATTTTCCTGTGATTGGCCTTAACCGGATGGAAATAAATCGATCAACCTGATTATCTTTCCTTCACGGCAACGACGGAAATATGCTTTCTGTCTTTATAATCGGTCAAAATATTTGCCGGTAATAGACCAAGCGTTACTGCCGCCTTTACCTTTTCCTCGTCCACTTGTTTGACAACCTTAATACAATCGGTTAAATTCATTTCCTCCAATTTCTTCACCGTTTCTTCTTCACGGAATTTTTCCGCAACACGTATTTGTCGTTGGAGCTCATATGATTCAAAGGTGAGGACCCCTTTTTGATTTTCCCCAACCGTTAAATCAAAATATTGATTAAATGCTTTTTTCAATCGGGATAGTTCTTTGTCGATTTCCTTTGCTTGTTTATTTAACTGAAAAAATTTTTCCACCATCTCTTCTGTTATGAAATCTTGTGTTTTTTCAAAATTCGCCATACCCACTTCCCCCGTTTGAAATAAATTGTAATCATAATCAGAGCGAAAATCACCAATACTTTTATAACCATTTTTATGATTGAAAAAGGGAAATAGAACAGTTGTTTTAAAATGAATTCCAACATAGGGAAGTACGTTTATTAACAGAAATAACCGCAAATCTATTAATTTTTGATGGAGGTAAGTGAGAGAATATAGCTAAGAAAACACCCACCGATCATGCGGTTGGGTGTTTTTATCACAAATTGACATGAGAATAGGCCATTTCATCAATTTCTAATATATATTTGTATTGAAGCCTGGTAATTTCAAAGATCTTCAGCGGATCACGGAATGCTTCTGGATTTTCCTTCATTTCCATCAGTTCCATCATTTTTTCATTTATTTCTTTATCGGTTTCTTCAGCTAAGCCCTTTAACTCTTCAAAAGCATTTTTGAAAAACAGTCGTAAATCTCGTTCAATGCCTTGCTCAATTAAATGAAACGGTGTGAAAAAACGATCAGCGATATTTTCTACTAACTGTCCGTAATTTCCATTTTCAATCAGCTGTTTAAAGCCATTAACAAGCACCTCTTTATTTTGAATAAATTTACCAAAAACTTTTCCGGCACTTTTTAATAACACTTGTTTTGGCGTATAACGAAGCAAAATATTTACCGGTTCATAATTGATTCCACTTGTCAATCGGTTAATGTCTCTCTCCCAATCTTCCAATATTACAAAATCACAAGGGAGCTGTAAACGATCAAAGCCAATCATAGAATTAAACCCTTCAGCAATCTCATCAAGGAATGTTTTACCCTCTTGCAACTCGGTTTCAGACAACATAAGCCAATCGCGAATTCTTGATAAAAGTTCCGGCATACATTGCTCATTCAAATAGGTTTCGATCTTCCTATTCATTTCGTCATTCAATTCGATATGGATCCGTTGGAAATCACGTTTTTTTGTAATTGATTTAGCCGTATCTTTTAAAAGTACAGGAATATCGTTTACTAATTCCCCTCTTGTCTCCTCTATTGCTAAAGTAAAGGATTTTCTAATCATATTCATTTTCTCTACTGTTAGATCTTCCAACTGATTGATCGCACCATTTACTCTACGGGACAAGTCTTGTTTACTTTGAATCGTTTCTTCCAATTGACTTTTCATTTTCATCCGTTGATCGAACAAGTTTCTTATCTTTTTTTGTATCAAATATAAGTAGTTTTTCATTCGCTGATGCAACTGTTTATTTTGTTGCCAATGGGTGGTTAGGACATCGGCCAATTTTCCTCGGTGTTCACTTGTATAATCGTAAACGAAAACTTCTGCATCCGGAAAGCTTTTTAACCAATGAGCCGTTTCTTCATCCGCATCAGTACCAATCTCAATAAAATATATTTTTAAATGTGGAAACTGCTGTTGAATCATTTCAAGCCATTTTTGCCCAGATTCGGACAAATGATGGTCCACATCTACCACAAACAATAAGCTATCCAAAATTTGTATCGTTTCAATGAATGCATCGGTTAATCTAGAAGTACGAGCCAATTCCGGTAATTCCACAATAACAAGTTGATGATGTTCCAGCAATTGATTCGGTACATTGACTTCATAACAAATTTTCGCCGGCTTTTCTTGTTCTATTGTTGCTATATATTGATCAAGTGATAATTCCTGTTCTTGATATTCCCGGTATTGGATAATTTTCATTTCATCACTGTTTTTATAAATCGACACGGCATCCTCCCGATTGTTCCGCACAATCATTTCCTCTTGCAAAAAGTGATGAAGAAATTTGGTTTTTGTATCATGATTGAAACTGATAACACCGGTAAGTTGATGATGAAAATCCAGCAATTGCCGGGACAGAGCTTGTATACGAATATTATGATCAAGATTTCGGTTATCCGTCCAGTTATCAATAACTATATTTAACTCCTTGCTTTTTTCAAGAACATCAACATTGGCCTCGGCATTAAACAAGATTTTTTCAGCTATTTTTAATGCATCAGATTGAAATCGATCAGGGACCATTTCATTCCAGGCAAAAATGGCCGATGAAGGGAGAATTTCTTCCTCTTTTTCTACAATTTTTATCCATGCATTTAATAAATCAGGGATTATATCGGTAAGATTTTTTAATGAGTAACTGCCGCCCATCAATTTATCATATGTTTCTTTATACTTTTTGGAAAGAAAATTATAATTGTATTTCTCCCCTTCCCATTCCAGGTTTTTTAGGTACGTATTAAAAACTTTCAACCAATGGAAAAATTCCTGTTCTGTTTCATAATTATTCCATAATGCTATGGCCAGTTGTTCGAATAAGTCTGGCGCATTTTTTCTAGCTATGGTTAAGGCATCAAGGAAAAAGTTTGGCAACTGTTGTTTCGCATGTCCGTTTTTGATATATGATTTTAGAAGTTCGAACCAACTAAGGCTTTCAGTCCGGATCCCTTCCTGTATTGCTAATTCCAAAGCACTTTGCCAATCTTCTTGTTTCTCAAAAAATGAACGTGCTAATTTGGTTACATTAGGATAATCAGGATTTAATTTTACCGTTTTCTTAATCATTTGATTGGCATTTTCGTATTTTTCTTGTTGGATGTAAAGGGAAAATAGTTGCAATAAAACTTCTGTACGTAAAGTGAGGGACTCTGTATTAATCGATTGATAGATGCGTTCTGCTTCTGGATAAATGGCAAGTTCCAAATAGGCATCGGCAATATTTTTCTTCGCCCATTGTTCTAATTCGTTATGCACATTTTCCCATTTAAAGATAGCTGCTTCATAATCTTTATTGTGAAAATAAACTTCACCTTGAGCAAAACGAATTTCTGATGCATCGGGAAACTCTTTCTTTTCTTCCTCAGCAAATAATTCCCCTAATATTTGGATTGGGTGACGGGAATCATTATCATGAATAAGCGACCGATAAAACGTCTTTGTAATGAATTGTTTTTCCAACATTTTAACCACCTGGTTTTTATTATTTCATTCATATTAACATATTCCACTTAATAAATAACTATTCTAACAAACTTTGTTCTCTATTATATATTAAATTCCTTTCAATTTCGTAACAATATAGAAGGACAAGCGTTTTTTACCTGAACCTGAAATACATAATTCATGAAATTTGTGAGAAATGATTCCACGGATAATGCCGACCACTACTGCCTAATTCATAATTTCGTTCTTTTTGTTTTTCTTACTGATACACCTTGTTTAATGGCATTATTAAACACTTCTGAAAAAACAATTCCCATAGCAATCGCCCCAGCAATTAACGATGCTTTGGCAGCGAGTTCAATGGCTATACTATATTCATTGCTAACAAAATTTCTCATCGCATCATAGGCAAGGCCACCTGGTACAAGCGGGATAATCCCACCAACGATAAAAATAATCACAGGTGTTTTATACTTTTTTGCAAAAACATGACTAAGAGCAGAAATAAAAAATGCTGAAACAAAACTCGCCGGAACTGCATCAATCTTTTTATCAACCATAAAAAAATAAATGAACCAGCCAATCATACCTACAAGTCCACATTTTATAATCGCGTTTTTTGGTACATTAAAGAGGATTCCAAAGCCACTTGTTGCAAGAAAACTAGTAACTAATTGAACAATCAATATTGTCACATCCTTAACATTTTTCCTCGATCATTTTACGTTAACTTGCATTCATTTAAAAAATTGCATAAACAACCGCTATACCTGCTCCGATGGCAAAAGCAGTCAACAATGCCTCTGCACCCTTCCCTAATCCAGAAATCAAGTGACCTACCATCAAATCGCGAATGGCATTCGTAATAAGTAATCCAGGAACAAGCGGCATGACCGAACCAATAATAATTTTGTCAGTTTGATCACCGATTCCCGCATAAACAAATAGATTCGCAGTAAATCCAATAATTAATGATGAAACAAATTCAGAAAAGAAACGAACTTTCATGATTTGATGTATGTAAAGAAAACAGAAGTAGCCGAGACTACCGACAATGAAACCAGGCAAGACATCAGTCCATTTTCCTGAAAACATAATAACAAAACAGCCACTGGCAATACCGGCAGCCAATATTTGTATTGGAATAGAAAAAGATCCATTTTCTTTTTTTATCTGTTTTAGTTGCGCGTACGCATCTTCCATTGTCCATTTTCCTTCACTAATTTCCCGGGAAAGGCTGTTGACGGTAGCGATTTTATTCAAATCTGTTGTTCGCTTTTCAATTCGCTTCATTTTTGTTTCTGATGGATACAAATCTCCGTTGACAGCAAAAATAATTGCGGTAGGTGTCACGTAACTTTCGGCATTCTCTACACCATAAGCATATGCAATTCGAACCATTGTATCCTCAACCCGATATGTTTCCGCCCCGCTCGCCAACATGATTTCTCCGGCCAGTAAACAAATTTCACTTACATCTATATATTTTTGTTTCTTTTTCTCCATTTCCCACCACCACTTTTCCAAAACATACAAGCTTGAAATTCATGTTTTTATCTTATGAAAATCACTTTACATTCAGTTTAAACAATGAGATTTGCTCGTGCAACGGGTTTTTAAAATATAGTTCGTGTAGACTTGCTTAAGATGTGTTATTGTGTTTTTATCATACTATTTATTTGTGGGAGTAAACTTATTCGAATCGTTTTTCACTGAACCTGTTCAACCTTTTCAAGTTGAAAACAGCATTTTTTGCAAATTTCAATTGTCGTCTATCTTAAAAACTGGGAAATACGCCCGGTCATTTCTAGGTTATTTTCATAAATATATAGGGAAATGACTATAATAAGAGGAGAGTGTATGCCCGTGTACCCGTATTATTACTATCCGACTTATCCGGTTACTCCGATTGAAGGTGACGGATATAATAACATGATGCAAGTTGATGAAGAATACTTCGACAGACAACCCGCTGCATTGGAACGTCGTGTAGCCCAACTTGAACGGCAAAACGATCGACAATCAGAAGAACTGACGAGACAAAATAATGAAATTGGTAGACTGAATCAGGAAATTAGAAGAATCAATCAAGAAATAAGAAGATTAAATGGTGAAGTGACAAGATTAAATGGAGTCAATCAACAACAAACACGGAGATTACAGCGGTTAAATCAACGGTTACGTAATGTAGAAAACCTCCTCCACGTCCCATTTACAGCAACAGAAGACGGATTTTAACTTGTTACTGTATGCCTACAAAATCAGGGAGGGTACAGAACCTGAAGTGAACAGACGTTTACTCTTTTCGATGTGCATACAAAATGAGGGATACAGAACCTGAAGTGAACAAATCTAGAAACGTTTTAACCGATTACTAAGTGCTTTGCCAGGCTCCTTTTGAAGTCTGGCATTTTTATTACTTAGATTGATGCGACATTGTTGAAATTCAGGTTGCGATTGTTGCAATTTGTTCTATACTATTGAATTTTATCTGAATTGTTATAAACCGGTGTATGCTGTTAAAGTTTGCTATTTTACTGCTGAAATTAATGAGGAATTGTTGAAATCGGTTTGAATTCCTTTTCTATTGCAATTTCAACTGGCTTTCTCCATCTATGCACATATTCCCCCTACAAACCATTTTATTATTGAAAATATAATATTTATTTCATATGATAAATAATGAAGGGGGGAGTAAACGTGGCTAAAGTTGAAGTAAAACCTGAGATACTTAAATGGGCTGCTGAGCGTGTTGGTGGCATACAAATATTGGAAAGTCGCTTTCCAAGACTAAATGATTGGATAAACAATAAAAGCCAACCAACTTTTAAACAACTGGAAACTTTTGCCAAAGCAACAGCGACTCCTATCGGTTATTTTTTTCTATCCGAACCACCTCAAGAGAAATTAACAATTCCGCATTATCGTACCATATCTACCCGTAGTACTGATCAACCTAGTGCTGATTTATTAGAAACTATACGCATCATGGAACGTAGACAAGAATGGATGCGTGACTATTTAATAGATTTAGGAAACGAACCATTAAGTTTTATCGGTACAGCAAAATTATTTGATGATCCAAAACAAGTTGCTGCAAATATTAGAGAGAAATTAGGATTAAAAAATGGTTGGGCAGCCGAGAGTGGTACTTGGGAGGATGCATTACGAAACTTAATCGCTAGAATCGAGGATATTGGAATTCTAGTAATGGTAAGTGGAATTGTCGGGAACAATACCCATCGAAAATTAAATGTAAATGAATTCAGAGGGTTTGTTCTTATTGATGAATATACACCTTTAATATTTATCAATGGGGCTGATGGAAAGGCAGCACAGATGTTTACACTAGCCCATGAGTTAGCACATATTTGGTACGGTGTCAGTGCAATATTTGATTTAGAACAATTGCAACCATCCGTAGATAAAATAGAACAAGCATGTAATCAAACAGCCGCAGAATTTTTGGTACCAGAACAAGAGTTTCTAAATTTTTGGAAATTACTTCACAAAGATACAAACAGATATCAAACTATTGCAAGGAAATTTAAGGTAAGTGAATTAGTAGTAGTTAGAAGAGCTGCTGATTTAGGATTAATTCTTCAGCAAGAGTATTTTGAATATTATAAAAGTAAAAAAGATGAATGGAATAACAAAAGTAGTGATGGTGGCAACTTCTACGCCACACAAACTTTACGAGTGGGACGCCGCTTTTCTCAAGCTGTGATAAGCAATGTCAAATCTGGAAAACTCCTATATCGCGATGCATATCGTTTAACAGGGCTAACTAACAGCACTTTTGAAGAGTTCATAAATAGGCAGGAGGGGGCAATTTATGAATGAAAAATAAGGTGAAATTTTTGTTAGATGCGAATGTATTTATTGAAGCATACAGAAGATATTATGCCTTTGATATTGCCCCTTCTTTTTGGGAATTATTAGAGCAATTTGCTGAAGATGAAAAAATTATTAGTATTGATAGAATTGGATATGAACTAAAAAAGGGTAATAATGATGATCCTCTTAGAAGTTGGGCAATAACCAATTTTAATCAGTGGTTTATGTCAACAGATGATCAAAATGTTTTCTCTGCTTATAGGATAATTATAGAATGGGTACAAAAGCAAGAACAATTTAGGGAATATGCTAAGGAGGAATTTGCAAGTGTTGCAGATAGCTGGTTAATCGCTTATGCCTTAGCATATAACCATACAATTGTTACACACGAAGAATATAACAAGGATGCAAAAAAAAGAGTACTTATCCCTAATGTCTGTAGAGCTTTTAATATTCCATACATAAACACATTTGATATGCTACGTGCTTTAAAAGCTGAAGTATCTATTAACATCATATAATATTACTTACATAGATTTAATAATCCCCTGACCAACTGGCTAGGGGGTCATTTTGTTTAAAACTATTTGTTTCCCACCTGAATTACTTTATATGACATATAAAAATGAGGTTTGCTCACTATTCCAAGGTCAATCACTTTTTACGATTTTAAAATTATCCCCGTGTTCATCAATTTCTATTTTCACATAAGTTATTATCACAACATTTTTACACAATACTATTTACAAAAGTAGATAAATATTGATATGATAAATTTCGTTGTCCGTGGTTCGAAACCATCCCACGTAAAAAAACTAAGGAAAGGATCTTGTTAAAATGAAGATAAGAACAATTACTATTAATGGAATTATTGCAGCATTATACATTGCAATTACTGCTGTGATTCAACCAATTGCCTTCTCGAACATCCAATTTCGAATTCCGGAAATTTTTAATCACCTTGTCGTATTTAACAAAAAATACTTTTTCGGGGTCGTGATTGGCGTCTTTTTATCCAATTTATTTTTCTCCACATTGTTACCATATGATTTAATTTTTGGAGTAGCTCACACAGTTATTTCCCTTTCTATCACGATATTATTAAGTCGTTTTATTAAAAATGTTTGGGGGCGAATGCTCGCAAATTCATTTGTCTTTTCAATTATGATTTTCATTGTTGCATATGAGTTGAAATTAGCCATAGGTGTACCTTTCTGGGAAACATGGCTATTAACTGCGATTGGCGAGTTTACCGTGATGGTCATTGGTATGCCAATTATGAATGCTATTTTCAAACGTGGAATTTTGTAAAAAGAAGGGGCTGCCCAAAAAGTCGAATGAATGACTTTCTGGACAGCCTCAGTTTCTATTGATTGACATGAAATTATATCTATGAGGTGTTTTATTAGACAGTTTTTCTTGATTTGCCGACGATGTTGCCCCATATCCCATAGACACCCCAGTTAATTTTGCTTCAACAAAACATGTTCACTTATCTTTTTTGCAATTTCCTTACCGTTCTCAATACAGTCTGGAATGCCAACACCGTAATAAGAGCAGCCTGCGAGAAAAATACCTGGGTATTTGTGTGAAAATTGTTCTTCCAATGAGGCTACAGTATCCGGATGGGTAATTTGATATGTCGACATTTGGTCTGTCCACTTTGTTACTTTACTCACAACCGGTTCCGCATTGATATGTAAACTTTTTTCAATATCCGACTTTGCTATTTTTAATAAATCTTCATCATTCAGATGTTTAATTTCAGAAAACCTCGGATGGCTACTTTTGTAAAATAAACGGAGGAGTAAATGGCCACTCTTTGAAGTATGTTCCCATTTCCGACTTGTCCATGTACAAGCATTACAGAACAAATCATTATTAGGAGCTATATAGCCTGTCCCATTTTCGGGCAACACTTGGTCCGGAATCGAATATCCAACATATACGCTGATCATGGAGCTTGTCTTTATCTTTGAAAAATCTTCTTGTAATTCTTTATCAGAAAATAGCCGGCTGGCATGATTATGAGGAATACTCAAAACAATGGAGTCCGCCTCAACCACTTTGCCGTTAGTAAAATGAACCTTATAACCTTTATCACCCATCTTATTAATATGCTCCACTTCATGTTCCAGCCAAATCTCTGTATTCTCCAACCGCTCTACCATCGCGTCAATAATCGTTGATAATCCGTTGTTAAACGAGAGAAATTTTTTGTCATCTTTACCTAAAAACTGATTTTTATTTGTCGCAAAACCTTTCATAATGCTTCCATATTTTTCTTTATACTCCAACAAATATGGCAATGTTGAAGCAATTGTTAAATGATGTAATGATCCGGAATAAACACCTGATAAAACAGGAGCAATCTGCTTTTCGACCAGTTCCTTACCAAGATAATATTCTAAAAACTCGCCAATTGAATCATGCTCTGTAAATTTTCTATCATTCATGTAAAAATCTTTTAATGCCTCCACTTTGCCATGATCCGATAATAATGGACTTTCCGCCAACGATTGAATACTTGCCGGGATACCAAAAACAGAATCTCGAGGTATTTGTTTTAATTCACCTTCTCTAAAAAGAAAAGATGTACCGACCGCATTATGGACGGCATCCTCTTCAAGTTCCAGTTCTTCAATGAGACCCGAATTCTTTATCTTTCTTGCAACAATTGAATCTGCCCCTGTTTCCATAATAAAATCTTTTTCTTTTACTGTTCGAATTTTCCCTCCCAGTTGGGCTGCTGAATCGACTAACAATAACTTCAAATCTCGCTTTTTTGTTGCAGCTTCTTTTTCTAACGTATACACGACTGACAGACCAGTAATACCGCCACCAACAATTAAAACCGTTTCCATTTTCTCACTCCTCATGTTGAATATCGTCTACTAATTTTTCCACAGCCCGCCGATATAAATTGCTCATATAAGATAGAGAAGAAATCAACAATACCTTTTCTAAGTAATCGGTATCTTCATCCTCGAAGTGCTGAATCTCCTCCGTTGTACCTGAGACTATTTCCCGGATATCCCGTTTGAATTGATTCACATTTTGTTCAACAAGTGTTAAAAAGCACGTATATAGTAGATCTAGTCGAAAATTCTCTTTAACAATCTTTTTATTCAAATTTTCTAATACATGTTTAATATCATTAATAGAAATGGTACCTTTTAATTGATAAATGATGCTAATAAGAAGCAAATGATCCCGGGAATACTTTTTATTATTTATTGGGAAAAACAATTTTCCTTTTGCATAATTATTAATCATCGTCTTTGTTAATATTTTATCATCTTCATTCCTTTTTGTACCACCATATTTACTTTCAAATAACTGAATGACTTGGTCCATATATAAATCAATATTTGGAATGTCATCAAGTGTAATATTTTTATCAAGTTGTAATTGTTCAAGAAATTGCTCTACATTTTCCAATAATAGCCCTCCATATATATCATTCTACATAAATTTTATCGATTTTTATTGAAAAAGTAAATGTTAACTACATGATCCGTTCAATCTAACTTTATATATAGTCTAAAAAACTACATGTTGAGGTTAATAGATTTTAGAGCAAATTATTGAGATAAAAAGGATAGATTCTACCGTACCGGACCCGATTGGTTCAACAAGGAAATTATCCGGGTGAGGCTTCTTTTGCAAAACCGATACCTATGACTCCATTGGCAACGGTTAATTAGCAAATCCGTGTGCGGCTGTTCTGAATGAAGAACCGCTGAGGGAAGAAATATAGATGCGCATAACTAACAAATCCGTGGGAGTGTAACCCCCACGGATTGAAGATTCTCTTTACTTTTGCAATTGTTGCATTTCTTTTTGCCTTAATTCTACACGGCGAATTTTCCCCGAGGCAGTTTTTGGAAGTTCCTCAACAAACTCGATTTTCCTCGGATATTTATAGGGAGCAGTTAAATTCTTTACATGCTCTTGAAGTTCAGCAATGAGTTCTTCCCCTTTTTCCATTTGCGAATCAACCAAAACGACAAAAGCTTTAACGACATTGCCACGATCTGGATCAGGACTGGCTACAACGGCGCATTCACGAACGAGCGGATGTTTCGTCAGTGCGTCTTCCACTTCAAATGGTCCAATCGTATAACCCGAGCTGATAATAATATCATCACTGCGACCTTCGTACCAGAAATAGCCATCTTCGTCTTTTTTCGCTTGGTCTCCTGTTAAATACCAATCCCCGCGATAAGCCTTTTGTGTTCGTTCAAAGTCTTTATAGTATTCCTTAAATAAGGTCGGGGTGCTTTTATGAACGGCAATATCACCTACTTCTCCAATGGCGCATGGTTTTCCTTCGTGATTAATAATTTCCACTTGATAACCCGGTATCACCTTACCCATAGATCCTTTTTTCAACATGGTCCCCGGTAGCGTTCCAATTAATAAAGTGTTTTCAGTCTGGCCGTAACCATCTCGAACCGTAACACCGAATTCCTTCTGAAATGTTTCAATTACTTGGACATTCAGTGGCTCGCCGGCAGAAACCGCACTTCTTAATGCTGGGAACGAATAGTCTGAGAGATTATTTAATTTTGCCATAAACCGGTATTCTGTCGGTGTACAGCATAGTACATTTACCTGATATTTCTGCAAAAGTTGCAAGTAAGTTGTTGCATCAAATCGTCCATTATAAACAAAGGCGGTTGCCCCCATGCCGATAGTTGAAACAAACGGACTCCAAATCCATTTTTGCCAACCAGGGGCTGCGGTTGCCCAAACAAGATCCCCTTCTTTAATATCAAGCCATAAGGTCGGGGCAATTTGTAAATGAGCGAAAAACCAGCCATGATTATGGACGACTGCTTTCGGATTCCCTGTCGTACCAGATGTATATGGTAAAAGGGCCATTTCATCTCTTTTTGTTTTCTCACCGGTAAAGTATGCGTTTTCATATTCTGCCAACCTTGTTAAAGAAGTCCATCCCTCCGCTTTATGTTCACCGATAATTAATTTATATGTCAATGTCGGGATTGCTTCAGTTATTGAATCGATTTCTTTTGTCAAATGATTATAAACAATTACGGCACTTGCTTCTGAATGGTTTATCCGGTAAGCTAAGTCTTTTGCCCGAAGCATCTCAGAACATGGAATCATCACGAGGCCAGCTTTTAGACATGCCAAATAGATGTAGTAAGACTCAGGTACTTTTTGTGTGATTATAAGAACACGGTCACCTTTTTTTAATCCGAGATTAATTAAAGCATTCGCATATCGGTTCATTTCTTCAACTAAGGAGGCGTATGTAATATTTTTTTCTGACCCGTCCGTCCCCACCCATTTAATGGCTACTTTATCGGGATCTTTAGAAAACTTCTCTATTTCTTCGGTAAAATTATAATATTCCGGTGCAATTAAATTGATCATATGTTTCCACTCCCCTTTGATTAATAGTATTATGCTAATTATACTATAGTTTTGAATTTATGGATATTATTTTTTTTATGAAGAATCTGATAAAATTATATCAAATAAATATTGACTGTGTCATGTTGTGGGTGTATTATTATATGTAGTTTTAATAACTACTTATCGTTATAGGGGGATGATATTTTGGAAAAATATATTCGTGAACCAATCAATAGTCTAACGCATTTAGTCGGAATTTTTTTATCAATTACTGCGCTTGTTCTTATGGTTGTTAAGGTAGTGATAACTTCCGGTTCAGCTACGAGTTTGGCAGCTGTCATCGTCTTTGGTATTAGCTTAATTTTATTATATACAGCTTCAACAACGTATCATTGGGTCATATCTAACAATAAGGTTATTTCTTTTTTGCGGAAGATTGACCATTCCATGATTTTTGTGTTAATTGTGGGAACTTATACACCATTTTGTTTAATTAGCTTAAACGGATCACTTGGTTGGACAATGTTTGGGATTATAACCGGACTTGGAATCGCCGGTGTTGTGTTTAAAATGGTATGGTTTAACTGTCCTAGATGGTTATCAACAGCGATTTATATCGGGATGGGGTGGATTGCCATCTTTGCAATTTCTCCGCTAATCAAATCAATCGATGTTGATGGTGCCCTTTACTTAATTTTAGGCGGAGTTATTTACACAATCGGCGGAATTATTTACGGAGCCAAACCAAAATTTTTAACCTTTAAACATATGGGTTTTCATGAAATCTTTCATTTGTTTATTTTACTTGGAAGTCTCATGCATTTCTATTGTGTATATGAATATGTGTTATAATAATATTATTGAAATTTAGGAGCAGGTCCCTCATTTCATTAGGGTTTTGCTTCTTTTTAAAGGAGTGTATATAAATGGCAGAACATCATTTTCATTTACAGGCACATTGGCCGGGGGTAAGGAATGACGTAGGTGAAATTGCGGTTGGGAATTTAGTGACCAAAGTCTCCATCCCACCGGAAATGGATGGACCTGGTATTGGAACAAATCCGGATGAAATGCTTTTAGGTGCAGCGGCCACTTGCTATATCATTACCCTTGCTGCCATGATGCAAAGAAGTCATTTAGACAAAAAAGATTTATTGATGGAATCAGAAGGAATTGTTGATGCTACGAACGGTGTGTTGACATATAAAAAAATCATTCATCGACCAACAATTATTTTACATGAAGGAGCAACTTTCGAGGATGAGAAATTAGCTCAACGATTAGCAGAAAAAGCCGAAAAATCTTGCATGATCAGTAGAGCTATTCAAGGAAATGTCGAACTCGAATTGCAAGTAACAATTAAAAAGGATAAATGAAAGGTGCGCATCCATGGTTGTCACAACCATGGATATTTTTATCGGATAACTTCTAAGTTTTAAACTAGGCACGGATGTATTGCTGTTATTAGCACCCAAAAAGCTATTATTTATTATTCAATGTTATAAAATACATAAGACATCGTGGTTTTTCATGATAGATAATCTCTGTATATAGGGAGAAAATATTTGGATTGCTTTTTGGGTGTGATCCATTCTCGTTATTTGTTCAATTTTTTTAAACTTGTTATGTTCTGACTATGAGTGTATTGTTCATTTCATACTTTTATTTAGTCCATTGAAAAACTACTTGAATAAGTTCACTATATACAATATATAGTATGACCAACTGCAAAACTATATCTGAATATAGGTTGATGCAAGATTATTTGGCACTTTTTCAGTGACCTCTATTTTTTTAGTAAATGCTTCACTGAATAAACTGGATGATACAGAAGCATCCACGGACCGGAATAGCGCATGACTGCCTTTATCTTTTGACGATAAACCGGTTTGTAACAGTGGACTTTGCAATTAGAACAAGCTGATTTTTCTTCGCCAAATCGGCAATAAGATAACCGTTTATGTGCATAATGTAACAAATCTTGGCAGTCTTCACATAATTCCCTTTGGTGATGTTTTTTTCGACAATAGATTTCGATCATTTTCTTCACAGTTTCTTTTTCCTCTTGAATTTTTGGACCATCATTCAGTTTTCTCATATGAGTCTCCTCCTTATGAAACGTCCCTCGCATTAGATTAATCCTGATCATTCATGCAGTACAAAAATTAAAAAGGAATCTCTATAATTTTAGATTATCATAAAGGAACGCCACATCAGCCTCTCTTTTTTTAAAAGTTGTTAACAATTATCCTTGAAGACCGCCCCAGAAGCAAAAGCAGCTTAAGCAACGAAAATTTTGATTTATCCAGACTTAGTTGGAAAAGCCACGTATTAGGCACGCTGCCAGCATTTGTCCTGAGTCGGGTCTACTCCAATGGGGTTTTCCCAGACTTATTTGCCAAACCACCCTAGACGAAACCTTTTCTCGTCGACAGTTTAAACCGAAAATTTCACATTTTTGTCGACGAAACCTTTTCTCGTCGACACTTTGAACCAAAAATTTTGCTTTTTTGTCGACGAAACCCTTTCTCGTCGACACTTTTGAACAAAGAACGCAGTTTTCTGTCGACGAAAGCCCATTCCCACCAACAAAAATTTGCGTTTTCAACAATAAAAATAGGGATGGGTTCAAATCCATTCACGAACCATCCCTCAAATCTAAAATCTAAATATTGTGCTTCAACGTCCGTTTTAAAAATTCCCGTGTCCGCTCTTGTGTCGGATGATTGAAAATTTGCTCCGGGGTTCCCTCCTCGGCAATGACTCCCTTATCCATAAAAACAACATGGTCGGATACTTCACGGGCAAATTCCATTTCGTGTGTGACTACCAACATTGTTAATCCGCTCTCCGCCAATTCTTTCATAACTTTCAACACTTCATCGACCATTTCCGGATCCAAGGCCGACGTTGGTTCATCAAAGAGCATCACATCCGGTTCCATACAGAGTGCCCGAGCAATCGCCACCCGCTGCTTTTGCCCACCAGACAGATGTTTTGGTTTTGCATGAATGTATTGATCCATGCCAACAACTTTCAGATATTTCATGGCTAACGTCTGTGCTTCTTCCTTTGAACGTTTCAGTACTTTTACCTGACCAACCATACAGTTATTCAACACATCATGATTATTAAACAAGTTAAACTGTTGGAAAACCATCCCTAATTTTGTCCGATACTGATTGACATTATGTTTGTCATTCAAAATATTTTCACCTTTGTAAATAATTTCTCCGCCGGTTGGTTTTTCTAAAAGATTAATGCAACGAAGTAATGTGGATTTCCCTGAACCGGAAGATCCAATAATACTGACAACTTCTCCTTTCTTTACGGAGAAATTTATATCTTTCAAAACTTCATGAGTTCCAAATGATTTACTTAAATGTTGAATCGTAATAATCGTTTCCATTCGTTACCCTCCTTTAAGTTGCCGCACATGTCGGCAAACTAAGCAAAAAAAGATTGAACCCACGCAAACTAGGCTTTAAAATAACGCTGCCTGAATTTAGCTTTAACTGAGTTTCTGAGCTGATTAAGCTCTAGACGAGACCACTGAAAACTACTTGAAAAAAGTTCACGTCCACAATATACACCATAAAAATACATCTAGATATGGCATTTAGCGTGATTATTTAACACTTCTTCAGTGGACTCTTAGTTCCCTTCACCCTTGTTACAGCCTACATAAACCATTGGCGTGTTTGTTAAGGGCAAATGGCGGCAGCTGAACACTGTTTTCTATATAAAAGGACAGTTCCTTATTAATTTTCACTGCATTTTTGACACTATCATTAGTGATTAGACGGAATTTTCGGCGTATCAATTTGCATTTGGTTTCCAGCCAAATTGTAATTTTCCGGACCTTCCAATTTTCGTTCTAAATAGCGTAAAATTCGTGTCACCGTAAAAGTCATAATTAAATAAATAACAGAAGCAATAAAGAAGGATTCAAAGTATCTGAAGTTGTTTCCGGCAATCGATTTGGTTGCAAAAAACAGTTCCGAAACAGAAATGACATTCAAAACTGAGGTATCTTTAATATTGATTACAAATTCATTTCCAGTGGCAGGCAAAATATTCCGTAATACCTGTGGCATAACGACATTTAACATCGTTTGAAGATGATTCATACCAATTGCGTGGGCGGCCTCAAATTGTCCTTTATCAATAGATAAAATCCCTCCACGGACGATTTCCGACATATAAGCCCCCGTATTAATGGAAACGATAAAAAATGCGGCAAGTAATCGGTCCATATCGATTCCAAACGCCAAGGCAGTACCGAAATAAATAACCATTGCTTGTACAATCATTGGCGTACCACGGAAGATTTCGATATAAATGGATAAAATAATATTTATGAACTTCAATAAAACTCGTTTCATTCCTTTTTCCGGCATCGGAATCGTACGGATTACGCCAATAATCAAACCAATAATCGCACCGATAATAGTACCGATCAATGCAATTAGGAGTGTAATGCCGGCCCCTCTGAAAAACATTGGCCAGTTTTCTGTAAAGATTTTTATTATCCAATCGAAACTCATATTGATCCTCCTAAAATTTGGAATTTTTACGTATCAAAGGTATAAAGCCACAGAAACTTCTGTGGCTTCCTTTCTTTTTTTGTTTGGTCCTACCTTAAACAACAAGATCCCTGCTTCAAGATTTCGAGTTTACAAATAAATAGTAGGGACGGGCTGGAGACCATTGAAAAAGTACTAAATAGGTTTACTTGCTAACCAAGATGTGTTTTCATAATTTATCAAGTACAAACTTATTCGAATCGTTTTCCAGTAGTTTTTATGGGCTGCCCGCATGTGTCCGATTGGTTCAACTTGACCAGCATTGGGATTGAAAACGAACCCCAATGCAGGGAGTCTCACTTTAATTTTTAACGAATGACATCTAAGCTCTATTCTGCTGCTGGTTGGTTTTTAATCGCTGTATCCATGATTTCTGTTTGTTCTTCTTCTGATATTCCGGCTAAAATTTTATTAATCTTTTCTGTTAAATCACTTTCTTTAGGAAGTCCAACCGCAATAGCTGTATCTTCATCAGATGTTTGAAATCCGTCCGTAAATTCAACCATAGTAAAATTTTCATTTGCTGCAGAAGCACTGACCGCTTCCGGACGCTCGGATACATAACCGTCAATCACACCGGACTCGAGGGCAACCCGCATAGCTGGGAAGTTGTCCATTGCCGGCTGTTTTTTGACACCTTCAATTTGGTCAATAACTGAATAATGGAATGTATTTAATTGAGCAGTTATTTTTGCACCGCTAAAATCTTGAATGGATTTCGCATTTTCATATGGACTTCCTTTTTTTACAACCATAACCAAGTCAGATTTATAATAGT
>Ga0207789_1000190_pt1 | contig 40919 bp, 33 predicted proteins | sample HigsolmetaGSP12D_FD_184840 | JGI IMG/M metagenome (GOLD analysis project Ga0207789, IMG submission 184840) | High solid enriched microbial communities from the Joint BioEnergy Institute, USA - SP1-2-D (SPAdes) | ecosystem: Engineered > Bioreactor > SSF (Solid state fermentation) > Aerobic >...
ATCCAACATTGCGAAAGCGACCCGCCGTTGTGCCAGAAAACCAGAAAGGGCTTTGGAACTGATCGGAGCTTAAAGACGACAAAGGACATGTCTGAGCATTTATCAACCTGACTTTGACGAATCCCTGCGTGGGAGTCAAACGCTTGTTGCAATTTATTTTCTTTCGGGTATACTATGTAAAGAGAATTAAACGCTGCTGTTCCGTTGGGATGGCAGGACAAGAAGCGGAGCGGAAGGGCAATCCCCTTCCGTTTCGCATTTCAGGAGGAAATCTTGGAATGAGCCATTTCCGGGGTGCAATATTCATCGACGGCGGTTACTTGGATCAAGTTTTAATTGGTTTTGGAAAAGCGCGTATTGATTACTCTAAACTATTGCGAACAACTTTTCGTTGACGTTCCTCTGCTTCGAACCTATTATTACCATTGCTTGCCTTATCAATCATCCAATCCAACACCAGAACAAAGACAGGAATTTGCGAGCGCAGAGAGGTTTCAGAGAACGCTTAGCAGGCTTCCCAGTTTTACAGTACGAAGAGGCAAATTAGCTTACCGCGGAACGGATGAGACAGGTCGTCCTGTTTTTGAACAAAAACGGATTGACGTCGCTTTAGCCACCGATCTCGTCATGCATGCGACAAAAAGATTAATTACGCATGCGGTATTGGTAACGGGAGACAGTGATTATATCCCGGCAGTTGAAATTGCTCAATCTGAGGGAGTTCAAGTCACATTGTTCTATTCCCCCAATAATCCTCCCCATGATGAACTCCTTGATTCTGTCGATTCAAGAAAACAAATTACACAAGAACTTATTGATAGTATAAAACGGCCAGAACGACAACGGGATTAAACCCTCTGTTAAATCCAATCTCCGGTCCGCGCCGACAAGGGAATCAGCCGCCCTCCTCGGCGGCCGTTCCCTTGCGGAAACGGATCGGCGGTACGCCGACCGCTTTTTTGAACGCCGTGCTGAAATAGTGCTGGGACTCGTAGCCGACCGCTTCCGCGATGTCCGCGATGCTGCGGTCGGTGCCGTTCAGCAGCCGGATCGCCTCGGCGATGCGGGTCTGCGTCAGCAAGGCGACGAATGTCGTGCCGAGTTCCTGCTTGATCAGGCGGCTCAAATAGACCGGCGACACGCCGATGGCCCGAGCCGTCCCTTCCAGCGACAACTGCGGGTCGGCGTAACGCTCCCGGACATACCGGCGGGCTCGGCGCACGAGCGGTGAGACGGAAGCTTCCTTGTACACCGCTTCGCGGGCCTTTTGGTAAGCGGCCGCCACACCGCTCTCTCCTCCTGCGACCGGTTCCGCGTACGCCACGATGCGCAGCTTCAAATACCGGTCGACAACCTCTTCGATCGAAGCGAACAGACCGGAATCGCGCATCTCCCACACGAAGGCGCACAGAAAGCCGGCGGGATCGCGGAACAGCACCGCCGGGGAGGGAGACAGCAGTTCCAGGGCGATGTTTTCCATAGCGAACAGCATAAGCTGCCGCTCCCTTTCCGGCCGGACGGTCCGGCCCAGGTCCACTTCCGGCCAGCGGAGAATGCCGACCAGTGCAGGCGCCCGTTGCGGCAGGCCGAGAAACCGAAGTTGTTCCAGCGCCTCTTCCCGGCCGATCGCGCCCTCGATCCATTCGTTGCAGAACCGCTCGCGTAGCAGCGGAATGTTTTTGCTGATCTGCTGCGAAGCCATCTTCAGATGCTTTTCCTTTTCCCACGACTGTTCCATTTCGGCTTTGATCCGGCCGAGCACTTCGGCGAGTTGCTGCGGATTGGTCGGCTTCAGGATGTATTCGTCGACGCCGAGCCGGATCGCTTGCTGCGCGTATGCGAACTCGTCGTGCCCGGTGACGATGACGACCCGGCATTCCGGCAGGCTGCGCCGCAGCTGCTCGACGACGGCGATGCCGCTGACGATCGGCATGTTCAAATCGACAAGCAACAGATCGGGACGCAGGGCGACGGCCTGTTCCAGCGCTTCTTCGCCGTCTTCGGCTTCGGCGACCACTTCCATGTCCAGCGCCGGCCAGTCGACGGTCTCGCGGATGCCGGCCCGAATGATCGGCTCGTCGTCGGCAATGATCACTTTCCATGCGGCCATGGACGTTCCTCCTCTCTCGCCGGATATACGAGGGTGACGACCGTCCCTTCGCCTTTCCGGCTCTCGATGGTGATTCCGCTGTTCTCCGCGCCGTAGGTCAGTTGCAGTCGCGCTTGAATATTGGACAGACCGTACCCCGGCACGGCCGTCTCGGCTGATCCGGCTGTCTCGACCGGTTCGCCCGCATCGACCGTCCCGGCCGCCTCCGTCCGCGCCTCCCGCGAAGGAGCGGCCAGCCGAGCGCGCAGCCTCTGCAGCGTCCACTCGTCCATGCCCGCCCCGTCATCCGCTACCTTGAGCACGACGCGGCCGTCCTGCCGCCCGCCGCTCACCGTGATTCGCCCCGGACCGCGCCGTTCCTTGATGCCGTGGTAGATCGCGTTCTCTACGATCGGCTGCAGCACCACTTTGAGCACGGGCAGATGAGCGATGGACGGATCAAGGTCGAGCGTGAACTTGAGCTTGTCCTGGTAGCGCTGCTTCTGAATCTGCAGGTAGCTGCGGACGTGGTCGAATTCCTCGGCGAGCGGAATATACTCGTTCCCTTTGCTCAGGCCGATGCGGAACAGCCGGGCCAGCGCCTCCGCCATTTCGGCCACATCGGCCGCGTCCTGCTTGCGGGCCATCCATTGGATCGTGTCCAGCGTATTGTACAGAAAATGCGGCTTGATCTGCGCCTGCAGAATGCGCAGTTCGGCCTCCCGCTTCTGCCGCTCCTGCTTCTCGGTGAACTGCAGCAATTCGTTGATCTTCACCAGCATGCGGTTGTAGCTTCGGCCCAGCATGCCAATCTCGTCCATGCCGCCGCCCCAAAAGCGGATCTGCAGATCGCCGGACTCGGCCCGCTGCATGAACGCCATCAGCCGGTAGATCGGACGGGAAATGGAGTGGGACAGCGCGAAGGAAGCGGTAATGCCCAGCAAGCCGACAATGAACACGAACGTCCCGACGTACAGCCGGATTTGCCGCACCTCGGGGGAGGACCGGTCGGTCGGGAACACACCGATGGTCGCCCAGTCGCTGAAGGAAGTTTTGCGGAAAATAAACTGCAGCTTCCGGCCGTTCACCGTTTCCACGAACTCGCCGGACGGCTGGTTGTCCAGCCAGGGCAGGGGGATCTTCTGGAATCCGAGCTGACGGGGCACAAAGATCGGTTCGCCCTTCTCGTCCATGACCATCAGTACGCCGGTTTTGCCGAGGCGCACGTCTTGCGAGGTTTCAACGATAACGCGAAGCTTCAGGTCGATCAGCACGACGCCGAGCACCTTCTGCGTGTCCGGATCGAGGATGGCGCGCACGGCCGACACCACTTCACTGTCCTTGTAATTGGCGTGCGTCGTCACGTTGCGCTTGTTCGGGTGGCCGAGGACACGGAAGATGCCTTTGCTCCGCACCGCCTCCCGGTACCACATCTCGAGCGTCAAATCGCCTGGAGTGCGCGCGTACATATCGTTGCTCAAGTAATCGCCGTCGGATTTGACGATCATCATGCCCGCAATTTCCGTTTGCAGCGTCGAGAACCCCCGCATGAACGCCAGCGCTTCGCTGCGGGTTTGCACGGAAGGCCGGCTGTCCGTCAAAAAGGCGCGGACTTGCGGATTGTAAGCGAGCAGGTAAGTGGTGTTCTGGACGCTGCCGATGTAAAATTCCAGCGACTTGTTCACTTTGGCGATGAGCTGCAGCGTATTTTCGTTCATCTGCCGCTCGATGATCCGGTTGACGACCCAGTCCGTCATCACGCCGAGCACCAGGGAAGGAATGATGGCGATCATGAGAAAATGGAACAGCAACTTGTAGCGAATCGGCTGGTTGCCGAATTTCATGCGGCGGAGCAGAGAGTTTCTTCGCGGTTCCGTCTGCGCCATGCCGTATCGCCCCCTCTTCGCTACCTGGCGTAATACTGCTCCACGTTTACGCGCGATACGACGGTGATACCGGTATCGGTATACGGGGGAACCGGAGGAGAGCCGTTCGGGCCCCGGCTGTTCGGCTGCACGATGCCGTGATGCAGATGGAACAGGTCCATCAGCGACCAGTAGCCCATGTTCCACGTTCCCTGCGCGAGGGTGGCGTTGATCGTGCCGTCCTTCACCAGATCGAGCGTCCCTTTATCCGTATCGAACCCGATGATGACCTTCTTCCCCGCCAGCCCCAAGTCCTTCATCGCCTGGCCGATGCCGACGCCTCCGTTGGCTTGGGTGGCGAAAAAGCCGTCCACTTCCGGATGCTCCTTCACAATGCGTTTAGCCGCCTGCGCAGAAGCTTCAAGATCGCCTTTGCCGTCCGCCACTTCGACGATGCGGATGTTCGGAAACGCTTTCGAAATCATGTCCTGAAAACCTTTCGTCCGCTCCTGGTGGTTGAGTTGGTTCGGCTGCGTAATGACGGCGACTGCTCCGCTCCCGTTCAGCAGGCGGCTCATCTCCCGGGCGGCCTGGGCGCCGGCTTTGACGTTGTCCGTGCCGAGGAAAGCGTACGCGCTGCTCTCGGGCGCACCCGAATCGAACAATACGATAGGGATGCCGGCCTGGACCCCCTTGTCGATCGCGCCGTTCAGAGCCTGCGGATTGATCGCCGTGACCGCGATCCCCGCCGGTTTGCGGGCGATCACTTGTTCCAGCACGGTGATTTCTTCGTCGGGATCGTACCGGGTCGCGCCGCGGAAATCGACCGAGACGTTGATCTCCTGGGCGGCGTCTTCGAACCCTTTCATAATGCTGCGCCAGTAATCGATGTCGGACTGGAACGTGACCATCACGTACTTCTCCTCGATGTCTCCGCTCAAGCCGGACGAAGACTCGTTCCAATCGTCCTGTCCGCTTCCGCGGATGCCGTAATACCAGAAAAATAGCAGGAACAGCAGCGTAAACATGCCATACACCGTAAACAGCAGCGGTCTCTTCACGGCTTGACCTCCTCTGTCGGAATGTCCGGGACATCAGCAGAGCCTCCCCCGGCGGCCCCCTTCCGCCAGATTCCTTCCCCGGCCACGGCCAACGCAAAGACGCCGGATCTTTCCCGCCGCCAATGAGATGCTGCGTTACTCTCATGATAGAAGCTGCGAGAACCGGCGTCTTTTCAAAATCGCAAACTTTTTTTTCGTTTTTTGAACTGCGGCCTCTTCGGACGGAGGCATCTGCCGGGAGTTGGCCGCCCTGATCTCCCGGTTCGTCATCGTTTCCGGGCTGCGGATCGAGCGCTTTGCAGATATCCCGTTCTTCCAAGGTATACCAGCCGGAGTGGATGGTCAAGCGGGACGGCCGCTGGGAACATTTTCCTCCGGACGCAAGGAGTTTGAATACGACTCATGGCTTTGGAGCTTTATCGTTCTTGTTCGAAAAAGGAACAGGCACATGGCTTTGGGCGAATCCGATTCCGGACCGCTTCGAACAACCGCGAACGAACGTCCTTCTGGAAATTGGATGCCTGGAGCCTGTTTCCATCCGCCGTTCCTTGCCCGCCCCTCGGCAAGCTGTTAAAATAAATAGATACGGCTATACCCGCACAGAGGGAAGGGGTAGACTATGCTCGGATTGGTCAAGAAGATTTTCGGAGACGTCAACGAACGCGAAGTGAAGCGGCTGCAGAAGATCGTGGATCAGATCAACGCGTTGGAGCCGTCCGTCGCGGATCTGTCGGACGAGCGTCTCCGCGGCAAGACGGAAGAGTTCCGGGAACGTCTGGACAAGGGCGAGGAACTGGACGACCTGCTGCCCGAAGCGTTCGCCGTCGTGCGCGAAGCGTCCAAGCGGGTGCTGAAGATGCGCCATTTCGACGTGCAGCTCATGGGCGGCATGGTGCTCCATTCGGGCAAAATTGCGGAAATGAAAACCGGGGAAGGGAAGACGCTCGTCGCCACGCTGCCCGTTTATTTGAACGCGCTCACCGGCAAGGGCGTGCACGTCGTGACCGTCAACGATTACCTGGCGCAGCGCGACAGCCAGACGATGGGCCAGGTGTACGAATTTTTGGGAATGACGGTCGGCTGCAATCTCCATGGTCTCAGCCATGAGGAGAAGCAGGCGGCTTACGCGTGCGATATTACTTACGGAACGAACAACGAGTTCGGGTTCGATTACCTCCGCGACAACATGGTGCTGTACAAGGAGCAGATGGTGCAGCGCTCGCTTCAGTATGCGATCATCGACGAAGTGGACTCGATTCTGATCGATGAAGCGCGGACGCCGCTCATCATTTCGGGGCAGGCGCAGAAGTCGACGCAGCTGTACTACGCGGCGGACCGGTTCGTCAGCCGGCTGGCGGAGGGCGAAGATTACACGATCGATGTGAAGATGCGCAGCATCGCGCTCACCGACCAAGGGGTCAGCAAAGCCGAGAGCGCGTTCAACATCGACAACCTGTTCTCGCACGAGCACGTGATCCTCAACCACCATATCAGCCAGGCGCTGCGGGCCCGGTACATTATGAAGCGGGACGTCGACTACGTCGTTCAGGAGAACGAAGTCATTATCGTCGACGAGTTCACCGGCCGCCTGATGGCCGGCCGCCGCTACAGCGACGGGCTGCACCAGGCGATCGAGGCGAAGGAAGGGCTCGAGGTTCAGAACGAGAGCATGACGCTCGCGACGATCACGTTCCAGAACTACTTCCGGATGTACCGCAAGCTGGCCGGCATGACCGGCACGGCGAAGACGGAGGAAGAAGAGTTCAAGCGGATCTACGGCCTCGAAGTCGTGCAAATTCCGACGAACCGCCCGAACATCCGCGTCGATGCGCCGGACGTCGTGTACAAGTCGGAGAACGGCAAGTTCCGCGCCGTGGTCGACGAGATCGTGAGGCGCCATCAGACCGGGCAGCCGGTGCTGGTGGGCACGGTATCGATCGAAAATTCGGAGCGGCTGTCGGAAATGCTCAAGAAGAAGGGCATCAAGCACCAGGTGCTCAACGCCAAGTACCATGCCGAGGAAGCGGCGATCATCGCCAACGCCGGCCAGTACGGCACGGTCACGATCGCGACCAACATGGCCGGACGCGGCACCGATATCCTGCTGGGCGAAGGGGTGGCCGAACTCGGCGGGCTGCACATCATCGGCACGGAACGGCACGAGAGCCGCCGGATCGACAACCAGTTGCGTGGCCGCGCCGGCCGTCAGGGTGACCCGGGCTCGTCGCAGTTCTATCTGTCGATGGAGGACGAGCTGATGCGCCGGTTCGGCGCCGACAACATCATGGGCATGATGGAGCGCCTCGGCTTCGACGAGGATTCGCCGATCGAGAGCCGGCTCATCACCCGGGCTATCGAGTCCGCGCAGAAGCGGGTCGAAGGCAGCAACTTCGACGCCCGCCGGATCGTGCTGCAGTACGACGACGTCATCAACCTGCAACGGGAGAAAATTTACGGAGACCGCCGCGAGATTCTTCATTCCGAGAACATCCGCGAGATCGTCACCGGGATGATCCGATCGGTCGTCGAGCGCGCGGTCGAGAGCCACTGTCCGGCGGACGAAGTTCCGGAAGATTGGGATCTCGACAGCCTGGTGAAGTACGCGCACACGAACTTCCTGCCGGAAGACCGGGTGACGCGGGACGATCTGTGGGGCAAGGAGCCGGATGAGCTTGTCGAATGGTTCATGGAGCGCATCCAGGCGTACTACGACGAGCGCGAAGAGCAGATCGGCCCCGAAACGATGCGGGAGTTCGAGAAAGTCGTCGTGCTGCGCGCCGTGGACAGCAAGTGGATGGACCACATCGACGCCATGGACCATCTGCGCCAGGGCATTCATCTGCGCGCATACGGCGGCAACGATCCGCTTCGCGAGTACCAATTCGAAGGCCACAACATGTTCCAGGCGATGATCGCCCGCATTGAGGAAGAGGTCACGCTGTACATCTTGAAGGCCCAGGTCGAGAGCAACGTGAAGCGCGAAGCCGTGGCGGAAGGCCAGGCCGTCGACGCGAAGGCCGAGGAGAGCGGCAAGCGCCCGGTCAAGCGGGCCGTGCAGCGCGTCGGACGCAACGATCCGTGCCCGTGCGGCAGCGGGAAGAAATACAAAATGTGCCACGGGCGCATAGAGTAATAACGCGGGCGGCGCCGCGCCGCGGACCGGCGCACGGACGCCGCTGCGGACACGCCCGGGCGCGACAACATCTGGATGAGGTGAACGAGCATGGCCAATATCGATGCAAGCTTGAAGCAAGACCTTCGCGAGAGCGCGAAGCGACTCCAACAACTTAGGGGGTCTCTTTGACTTAGATCTCAAGCAGGAAATGATCGCCAACTTCGAGGAGAAGATGAGCGCGCCCGACTTCTGGGACGACAACGAGAAGGCGCAGGGAGTCATCTCCGAACTGAACGCCATCAAGAGCGTCGTCGAGCAGTTCGCCAAGCTTGCTGCGGAGCAGGAAGACCTCGAGGCGATGCTGGAGATTCTCGAAGAGGAGCCGGACGAGGCGATGGAAGCCGAATGGGCGGAAAATGTCAAGGCGCTCGCGGCCGGCGTCGATTCGTTCGAGCTGCAACTGCTGCTGAACCAGCCTTACGATAAGGCGCACGCCATTCTGGAGCTGCATCCGGGGGCCGGCGGCACCGAGTCGCAAGATTGGGCGCAGATGCTGTACCGCATGTACACGCGCTGGGCCGAGAAGCGCGGCTTCAAGGTCGAAGTGCTCGATTACCTGCCGGGCGACGAGGCGGGCATCAAGAGCGTCACGATCATGGTGCGGGGCTACAACGCGTACGGCTACCTGAAGGCCGAGAAGGGTGTGCACCGGCTCGTGCGGATCTCGCCGTTCGACGCGTCGGGACGCCGCCACACGTCGTTCGTCTCGTGCGACGTCGTGCCGGAAATACCGGACGACGTGGAGATCGAAGTCCGGCCGGAAGACTTGAAGGTCGACACATACCGTTCGAGCGGCGCGGGCGGCCAGCACATCAACAAGACGGAATCCGCCGTCCGGATCACGCACATCCCGACGGGCATCGTCGTCGCCTGCCAGACGGAGCGTTCGCAGATCCAGAACCGCGACCGCGCGATGAAGATGCTCATGTCGAAGCTGTACGAGATGAAGATCCAGGAGCAGCAGAAGGAGCTGGCCGCGATCCGCGGCGAGCAGATGGATATCGCCTGGGGCAGCCAGATTCGCTCCTACGTGTTCCACCCGTACAGCATGGTCAAGGACCATCGCACCGGCGTCGAGACGGGCAACGTGCAGGCAGTGATGGACGGCGAGCTCGACGCGTTCATCGACGGCTATTTGCGCAGCCAGATCAAGCAGCCGGAAGCGACCTGAATGCGATCGGGCCGCATCGGATCGGCCGTGGTCCCCTTGTCGTCAAGGGAGGCCGCGGCTGATTTTTTTGCCGGAAAACCGTTGTATAAAAAATACTTCGGATGTATAATAATACACAATTCCTGAAAATGGCCGGAAGCGTTTTTGGCTTTTACTTCCCGGGAGGGATTCGGTACAATAAAGATTGGTTTTCTGCGGTCGAATGCGAATCGGGGAACGTATAGGGAGAGATGGCAATGACGACACAACCTGCCGCGGTGCGCGCGGCCATCGTCGGCTCCACCGGCTACGGCGGCGTCGAGCTCATCCGCCTGCTGGCGGCCCATCCGATCGTCAAGGTGACTTCGGTCGTTTCTTCATCGGCGGCCGGCTCTTTGTTTTCGGATAGCTTTCCGCACTTGACGGAGATTGTAACCGACGCGCTGGACGCGGTCGATCCGGAGCTGATCCGCAGCAAGGCGGACGTCGTGTTTCTGGCGACGCCGCACGGGGTGAGCGCGAAGCTGGCGCCGTCCTTCTTGGCGGCGGGGCTGAAGGTGATCGACCTGTCGGGCGACTTCCGCCTGAAGGACCGGGAGCAGTACGAGAAGTGGTACAAGAAGGAGCCGGCCGGCCAGGCCGAGCTCGACCGGGCCGTGTTCGGCATGTGCGAGCTGTTCGCGGACGAGGTGAGGGGCGCGGACTTCGTGTCCAATCCGGGCTGCTTCCCGACGGCGACGACGCTCGGGCTGTACCCGGCGGTGCAGGCCGGCTGGATCGATCCGGACTCGATCATCATCGATTCCAAAACCGGCGTCTCCGGCTCCGGCCGCGGGCTGCAGCTGAACGCCCACTTTTCGGAAGTGAACGAGAACTTCAAGGCGTACAAGGTCGGGCAGCACCAGCATACGCCGGAGATCGAAATGGTGCTGTCGCGGGCGGCGGGCCGGCCGGTCGTGACGACGTTTACGACGCACCTGACGCCGATGACGCGCGGCATCATGAGCACGATGTACGCCACGGTCACGGACAGGAATCGCTCGAGCGCGGATTTCACGGAGCTGTACCGGCAGTTTTACGAGGGCCGGAAGTTCGTGCGCGTGCGGCCGACCGGGACGTATCCGGCGACGAAGGAAGTGTACGGCTCGAACTACTGCGACATCGCCCTGTTCGTGGACGAACGGACGGGGCGGCTGACCGTGTTCTCGGTCATCGACAACCTGGTGAAGGGCGCGGCCGGCCAGGCCATTCAGAACCTGAACCTGATGATGGGCTGGGACGAAACGCTCGGCCTGACGTTTACCCCGGTTTATCCTTAACATTAAGGGCACAAGTTGCGGCGGACGAAAGGAACGGAATCATCCATGGGGAAATCATTCGAAATCGTCCCGGAGGGCGGCGTCACTTCGCCCAAGGGATTTCGCGCGGGCGGCCTGCACTGCGGTCTGAAGAAGACGGACCGCCACGATCTGGGGGCCATCGTCTGCGATGTGCCGGCGGCGGCTGCGGCGGTGTATACGACGAATTTGTTTCAGGCGGCTCCGCTGCAAGTGACGCGGGAAAGCTTGGCCGAGGAAGGCAAGCTGCGCGCGGTGCTCGTCAACAGCGGCAACGCCAACGCCTGCACGGGCAAGCGGGGAGAAGAGGACGCGTTCTTAATGCGGTCGGCGCTGGCCGAGGCGCTCGGCGTCCCGAAGCATCAGGTGGCGGTGGCGTCGACCGGCGTCATCGGCGAACTGCTCAAGATGGACCGCGTGTCGGCGGGCATCGCCCGGCTGCCGGAGCGGCTGCGGGCGGATGAGCAGGGAGCCGACGATTTCTGCCAGGCGATTCTGACGACCGATCTGGTGAAAAAGTCGGCGTGCGTGGCGCTGACCATAGACGGGCAGCGGGTGACGATCGCCGGCGCGGCCAAAGGTTCGGGCATGATTCACCCGAACATGGCGACGATGCTCGGCTTCGTGACGACGGATGCGGTCATTTCGGCTTCGCTGCTGCAAGAGCTGCTGCGCGAGGTGACCGACGTCACGTTCAACATGATCACCGTCGACGGGGATACGAGCACGAACGACATGCTCGTGGCGATGGCGAGCGGCCTTGCGGGCCATCGCGAACTAAGCCGCGGCCACCCGGACTTCGCGGCGTTCGCGGCCGGTCTGCGCCACGTCTGCGCGGAGCTGGCGAAGGCGATCGCGCGCGACGGGGAAGGGGCGACGAAGCTGATCGAGGCGACGGTCGTCGGCGCGCGCAGCGACGGCGACGCGCGGGCGATCGCGAAGACGATCATCGGCTCCAGCCTCGTCAAGTCGGCCGCGTTCGGCGCCGACGCCAACTGGGGGCGCATCATCGCCGCCGTCGGCCGGGCGGGGGTGCCGGTCGACGTGAACACCGTCGACATCCGCCTCGGCGACATCGTCGTGCTGGAGCAGTCGCGCCCCGTTCCGTTCGAAGAGGACGCCGCGCTCGAATATTTGAAGGGTGGCCAGGTCGACATTTACGTCGACCTGAACATGGGAAGCGGCCGGGCGGTCGCCTGGGGCTGCGATCTGACGTACGATTACGTGCGGATCAACGCCGCATACCGGACGTAAGGAGGCGGCGGGCAGCATGAACCGATTCGTGATGAAGTGCGGCGGCAGCACGCTGGCTGCGCTGCCGGACGCTTTTTTTGCAGATCTGCGGGAGTTGCAGGAGAGCGGCGTGCAGCCGGTAATCGTGCACGGCGGCGGTCCGGCGATCAACGAGACGCTGGGCAAGCTCGGCATCGAGAGCCGCTTCGTGAACGGCCTGCGCGTCACCGACGAGGCCACGCTCGAAGTCGTCGAGATGGTGCTCGCCGGACGCATCAACAAGGAGATCGTGCGCAGGCTTCAGCGCAGCGGCGCGAAGGCGCTCGGTCTGTCCGGCACGGACGGCCGGCTCATCGAGGCGCGGCCGGTGGCGAACGCGGACGAGATCGGCTTCGTCGGCGACGTCGCCGGCGTCAACGCCGAGCTGATCGAGGGCGTCGTGCGGCTCGGCTACTTGCCGGTCATCGCGCCGATCGGCATCGACGCCGCGGGCCAGCGCTACAACATCAACGCGGATACGGCGGCCGGAGCGGTCGCGTCGCGGCTGGGCGTCGGCGCGATGATCGTCGTCACCGATGTGCCCGGCATCATGCGCACGGTGGACGGCGAGAAGAAGGTGCTGCCGCAGGTGACGTTCGCCGAGATCGAGGAGATGATCGGAAGCGGCGAAATTTACGGCGGCATGATTCCGAAGGTGAGGGCGGCGATGAGCTGCCTGCACGGCGACGTGCGGGAAGTGCTCATCGTCGACGGCGCGGAGCCGCGCGTGCTCAGCCGCGCCGTCCGCGAGGGCGGCATCGGCACCCGCATCGTGCGGGAGTGATGAACATGGGCAACGAGTCCGCCGGGCTGAGCCGTTGCCGACAAGAGGGGAGAGCCTACGCATGAGCAGTTTGTTTCCCAACTATGCGCGTTTTCCGATCACGTTGGTCAAGGGGAAGGGCAGCCGCTTGTGGGACGACCAGGGCAAGGAATACTTGGACTTCATGACCGGCATCGCGGTGACCGGTCTCGGACACGTGCCGGAGCGGGTGCGGGACGCGCTCGTCAGCCAGCTCGACCAATTGTGGCACGTCTCCAACCTGTTCCAGATTCCGAACCAGGAGAAGGCGGCCCGGCTGCTGACGGACATCAGCTGCGCCGACGCCGTCTTCTTCTGCAACAGCGGCGCCGAGGCGAACGAGGCCGCGATCAAGCTCGCCCGCCGCTATCATCAGAAGGTGCTCGGCAACGGGCGCTACGAGATCGTCACGTTCACGCAGTCGTTCCACGGCCGCACGCTGGCAACGCTGACCGCCACCGGCCAGGACAAGGTGAAGGAAGGCTTCCTGCCGCTGCCGCCGGGCTTCGTGCACGCGCCGCTGAACGATCTGGCGGCGGTGGAAGCCGCCATTACCGACAAGACGGCGGCGATCATGCTGGAGACGATTCAGGCGGAGGGCGGCGTTCACATCGCCGATCCGGCGTTCGTGACCGGCTTGCGCGAGCTGTGCGACCGCCACGGCCTGCTGCTCATCTTCGATGAAATTCAGACCGGCATGGGCCGCACGGGCAAGATGTTTTCCTATGAGCACTACGGGGTCGAACCGGATATTTTCACGTTGGCCAAAGGCATCGGCAGCGGCTTCCCGGTCGGAGCGATGCTGGCGAAGGCGCCGCTCATCCCGGCGTTCTCGGCCGGCTCTCACGGCTCGACGTTCGGCGGCACGCCGATCGCCGCCGCGGCCGTCGTCGCCACGATCGAGACGCTGCTGCAGGAGCGGGCGCCGCAGCGCGCCGCGGAGTCGGGAGCGCTGCTCGCCGGCAAGCTGAAGGAAGCGCTCGGCGGCTTGCCGAACGTGGTGGACGTGCGCGGCAGAGGGCTGCTCGTCGGCATCGAGTGCGCCGGCCCGGTCGCCGGCATCGTCGCCGAGCTGCAGCGGCGCGGTCTGCTCGTCATCACCGCCGGACCGAACGTGCTGCGCCTGCTGCCGAACCTGCTCGTCACCGCCGAAGAGATCGAAGAGGCGGTTGCGAAGATCGCCGCCGTTCTGACCGAACAGGCGGCGGCCGCTTCGCCCCATTAACCAGGCAAGGAGGGAACGCCGATGTTTCCGACCGTTAACGCAGAACAACTGGCCAGCGGCTTGAAGGGCCGCGATTTTCTCGGCATGGCCGACTACAAGCCGGAGGAGATCCGGTACTTGATCGACCTGGCCATCGACTTGAAGCGCAAGCAGAAGAACGGGGAGCTGTACCAACCTCTGAAGGGCAAGACGCTCGGCATGATCTTCGAAAAGTCGTCCACCCGCACGAGAATTTCCTTCGAAGTCGGCATGTACCAGTTGGGCGGGCACGCGCTGTTCCTCAGCCGCAACGACATCCAGATGGGCCGCGGCGAGCCGATTCGCGACACGGGCATGGTCATGTCCCGCTACCTGGACGGCATGATCATCCGCACGTTCGGCCATCGCAACGTCGTCGAGCTGGCGCGCTCCTCGACCGTTCCGGTCATCAATGCGCTGTCCGACCAGTCGCATCCGTGCCAGGCGCTGGCCGACTACCAGACGGTGCTGGAGAAGAAGGGCCGGCTCGAAGGGCTGAAGATCGCCTACATCGGCGACGGCAACAACGTGGCGCATTCGCTGATGGTCGGCGCAAGCAAGCTGGGCATGCACTTCGCCAGCGCTTCGCCGGAAGGCTACGAGCCGGACGCCGAACAGGTGCGCCTCGCCCGCGAATTCGCATCCGAGACGGGCGCGAAGATCGACGTTCTGCGCGATCCGCGGGAAGCGATCGAGAACGCCGACGTCGTCTACACGGACGTGTGGGCGAGCATGGGCTTCGAGGAGGAGCAGAAGGAACGCGAACGCGCCTTCCAAAGCTACCAGGTGAACGAAGCGCTCGTGCAATACGCCAAGCCGGACTACCTGTTCATGCACTGCCTGCCCGCCCACCGCGGTGAAGAAGTGAGCGAGGGCGTCATCGACGGCCCGCACTCGGTCATTTTCGACGAGGCCGAGAACCGGCTGCACGCGCAGAAGGCGATCATGGCCGCGATCATGTGACGGCCGCGACCGCGGCAGAAGCAACCTCAATGCGAAGGAGCGTTCATGGACCCATGGCAAAAGAAAAAATCGTGCTCGCCTATTCCGGCGGCCTCGACACGTCGGTTATCCTGGCGTGGCTGAAGGAGAAGTACGACGCGGAGATCATCACCTTCACGGCCGACATCGGCCAGAAGGAAGAGTTGAACGGCCTGGAAGACAAGGCGATCAAGACCGGCGCGTCGAAAGTGTACATCGACGACTTGCGCGAGGAGTTCGCGCGCGACTTCATCTATCCGATGTTCCAGGCCGGCGCCTTGTACGAAGGGCAGTACCTGCTCGGCACGTCGATCGCGCGCCCGCTCATCGCCAAGCGCATGGTCGAGATCGCCCGCGCGGAAGGCGCCACCGCCATCGCGCACGGCGCGACCGGCAAGGGCAACGACCAGGTGCGCTTCGAGCTGACGGCGGCCGCGCTGGCGCCGGACATCCGGGTGATCGCGCCGTGGCGCGACGAGTCGTTCCGGGCCGCGTTCCCGGGCCGCGCCGAGATGATCGCCTACGCCGAGAAGCACGGCATCCCGGTGCAGGCGTCCGCAGCCAAGCCGTATTCGATGGACCGCAACCTGCTGCACATCAGCTTCGAGAGCGGCATGCTGGAGGACCCGTGGTTCGATGCGAGCGCGCCCGAAGCGCAGGACATGTACGTGCTGAGCGTCTCGCCGGAGCAGGCGCCGGATCGGGCCGAGTACGTCGAACTCGATTTCGAGGCCGGCAATTGCGTGGCCGTGAACGGCGAGAAGCTGTCTCCGCTGGGCGTCATGGAGAAGCTGAACGAGCTCGGCGGCAAGCACGGCATCGGCCGCGTCGACATGGTCGAGAACCGCTTCGTCGGCATGAAGAGCCGCGGCGTGTACGAGACGCCGGGCGGCACGATCCTGTTCGTCGCGCACCGCAAGATGGAGTCGCTGACGATGGACCGCGACGTGATGCATCTGCGCGACTCGCTCATCTCCAAGTACGCGTCGCTCGTCTACAACGGCTTCTGGTTCGCGCCGGAGCGTCTGGCCATTCAGGCGCTGGTGACGGAGAGCCAGAAGAACGTCACCGGCACGGTGCGGCTGAAGCTGTATAAGGGCAACGTCATCGCCGCCGGCCTGAAGAGCCCGGTCAGCCTGTACAACCCGCACATCGCGACGATGGAGGCGGACCCGACGCAGGCGTACGACCAAGGCGACGCGACCGGCTTCATCCGCCTGAACGCGCTGCGGCTGAAAGTATCGGCCGGCGTGAACGGAGCGTCGGGCACGAACTGAGAGCCGGGCGGGCAAGGGAGCACCGCACAGGAAGGACGGCTGCGCTTCGCGGCGCGGCCCGGGCCTGGCGGGGCTCCCGTTTTGCCGTTCGGGCGGCCGCAGAGCCGGCGGAGCGGGATCGCGCCGGAACCCGAGCCGCGCGGAAGGCGGAAGGCAGGAGGCGGGCGGCGGGTGTTCGGATGGCTGGGCTTGAAGAGGGCCGGTCTCCCGGTGGTTGAACGTTCGGGCGATGGGAAGCCCGGGGGGCCCGGCCGGGCGCCGGCGCTTTTTAGACCTATGAAAACAGAAGGCGTCAGTTGACGATAGAAAGGGAGTCGGTAGCGACATGAGCAAGCTGTGGGGCGGCCGGTTTACGAAGAAGACCGACCAGCTGGTGGAGGAATACACCGCCTCGATCACGTTCGACAAGGAGCTGGCCGAGGAGGACATTCAGGGCAGCCTCGCACACGTGACGATGCTGGGTCGTTGCGGCATTCTTCCGGCGGAGGACGTCGAGACGATCAAGGAAGGGCTGCGGAAAGTGCTGGGCCGCATTCAGCGCGGGGAACTCAAGTTTTCCGTCGCCGACGAAGACATTCACATGAACATCGAGAAGGCGCTGATCGAGGAGGTCGGACCGGTCGGGGGCAAGCTGCACACCGGGCGCAGCCGCAACGACCAGGTGGCGACCGACATGCACCTGTATTTGCGCAAGCGCGTCGTCGAGTTCGTCGGCCTGCTGGCGAAGCTGCAGGCGGCGCTGATCGGACAAGCCAAGGCGAACCTGGACACGATCGTGCCGGGCTACACCCATCTGCAGCGCGCGCAGCCGATTCTGTTCGCCCATCATCTGATGGCGTACGTGGCGATGTTCGGCCGCGACATCGAGCGGCTGCAGGACAGCTACAAGCGCATCGACGCGCTGCCGCTCGGCGCGGGGGCGCTCGCGGGCACGACGTTCGCGATCGATCGCCATTACACGGCGAAGCTGCTGAACTTCGGACGCGTGTACGAGAACAGCCTCGACGCCGTCAGCGACCGCGATTTTATCGTCGAGTTTTTGGCGGGCGCTTCGCTGATCATGGCGCATCTGTCCCGGCTGAGCGAAGAGCTCATCCTCTGGTCGAGCACCGAATTCCAGTTCGTCGAGCTCGACGACGCCTTCTGCACCGGATCGAGCATCATGCCGCAGAAGAAGAACCCCGATGTGCCCGAGCTCGTCCGCGGCAAGACCGGCCGCGTCTACGGCCATCTCGTCGGCCTGCTGACCGTGCTGAAGTCGCTGCCGCTCGCCTACAACAAGGACATGCAGGAAGACAAGGAAGGGATGTTCGACACGGTGCGCACGCTGCAAGGCGCGCTCCAGCTGTTCGCCCCGATGATCGAGACGATGAAGGTGCGCAAGGACAGGATGCGCCGCGCGGTCGACCGGGATTTCTCGAACGCCACGGATATCGCCGACTTCCTCGTGAACAAGGGGCTTCCGTTCCGCCAGGCGCACGAAGTCATCGGCAAGACGGTTCTGTACTGCATCCAGCACGACAAGTTCCTGCTCGATCTGACGCTGGACGAGTTCAGGCAGTTTTCCCCGCTGTTCGACGATCGCATCTACGAGGTGCTGAAGCCGGAGTCGGTCGTCAACGCGCGCAACGTGTACGGCGGCACCGCCTCCGCGCAGGTCGCGGCGGCGATCGAACGCGCCGAGGCGGAGTTGGCCCGCACGCAGGCGTGGGCCGACGATTATACGGAGAAGAGCCGGTAAGATTCCTTCTCCCGCGGTCGAGGCGCTGCGGCCAGCGCCTTCCCTAAAGGCCCGGTCCGAGCGCGCCGGGCGGCGACCCTGTCTTAGGTTCGCCGCCTCCGCGCCCGCCCGGGCTTCGCCGTTTTCTCCGTCGGCTCGGCCGATATCGGCGCTTCATCTTGCAGACGGTTGAAGGGGAAGCGCGGATCATTTGCGGGATAACGTTTCGCAAGTCGGCTGAATTGCTGGAACATCAGACGCGGCAGGACTTAAGCGTCATTCTCGCTCAGCTGATGACTTCCGTCGAGCGCCAAATCAGCGACTTCGACCGGTTTACGATGCTGCCTTGCTTTCTTCCGGATTTTTTCAGCTTCCTGAACAAACCTTATGTCTCCCCGGATCAATGGGGAACGGCTGAACTGGAAGCGCGGCCAGGCGTGCGATTATTCTCCGGCTATTCCTTCGCATGGCGGGCTGCTTGACGATCTCAAAGTCGGGGGCCCCGCTCACTTCCATCGTCACGAGCGCGTCCGGTTCTATCGTTCCATTCCTGCAACCGCTTTCACCTCTTTTCGTTGATTAGCGGCTCCTCTGTCCGCCAACGCCCGACCTTCTCCGGCGGCAATTCAGATTAAAAAATTTTTACTTTCACCCGCGGATCGCGCTTTTTGCGCAATTCCGGCAATATTTGCCGGACTTAAGCGCGAAGAGGGGGCGGCCAAGAAAGGATTTTCCCGCATGATGTCGAAGTATCTAAGGTCCGAATCCGAATGGGATGTGATCTTGCAGTGATTGAAATGCACGACATCTGGAAGACGTACCCGGACGGCACCGTCGCGCTGCAGAGCGTCAGCGTCGTCATCGACCGCAACGAGTTCGTCTACATCGTCGGTCCGTCGGGAGCCGGCAAATCGACCTTCATGAAGCTGATCTACCGCGAGGAAGTGCCAACCAAGGGACAACTATCCGTCAACGGTTTCAATATAGGCAAGCTCAAACCGCGCAAGATCCCTTACGTCCGCCGCAACATCGGCGTCGTTTTTCAAGATTACCGCCTGCTGCCGAAGCTGACCGCCTACGAGAACGTCGCGTTCGCGATGGAAGTCATCGAGGCGTCGAAGCGCCAGATCCGCCGCCGCACGATGGAGGTGCTCGATCTGGTCGGGCTGGGGCACAAGGCGTCCAGCCTGCCGGCGCAGCTGTCCGGGGGCGAACAGCAGCGCGTCGCGATCGCCCGCGCGATCGTCAACAACCCGGCGGTCATCGTCGCGGACGAGCCGACGGGCAACCTCGATCCGGAGACGTCCTGGGGGATCATGAAGCTGCTGGAGGAAATTCATTTCCGCGGGACGACCATTGTCATGGCCACCCACAACAAGGAGATCGTGAACACGCTGCGCAAACGCGTCATCGCCATCGAGCGCGGAACCATCGTGCGGGACGAGTACAGAGGGGAGTACGGCTATGAGATTTAGCACCCTCGCCCGGCACATGCGGGAAGGGACGAAGAACGTCTTCCGCAACGGCTGGATGTCGTTCGCCTCGATGGGCTCGATCGTCGTGTCGCTGTTTATTCTCGGCGTGTTCATGCTCCTTGCCCTGAACGTGGACAAGATGGCGGCGCAGCTCGAGAGCCAGGTGGAAATTCGCGTCTACCTGCAGCTCGGGACGGAACAGGCCGAGATCGACGAGGTCAACCGGCTGATCGGCCGCATTCCCGAGGTGAAGAAAGTGACCTTCGTCTCGAAGGAGGAAGGGCTGGAGCGGCTTAAGCAAAATTTGGACCCGGAAGCGCGGCAGGCGCTGGAAGGCTACGAGAACGAGAACAACCCGCTGCCCGACGGCTTCGACGTCGAAGTGTTCGATCCGCAGAAGGTGGCGGACGTGGCCAAGCAGATTCAGGCGATCAACAACAGCGACGCGTCCAAGCCGATCCTGCAGGTCAATTACGGCCAGGGGACGGTCGAGAAGCTGTTCCGCATTACGAACGCCGTGCGCAACGTCGGACTCGTCATCGTCGCCGGCCTGGCGGTCATGGCCATGTTTCTCATTTCCACGACGGTCAAGTTGACGATTCTCGCCCGCAGGCGCGAGATCGGCATCATGAAGCTCGTCGGGGCGACGAACAGCTTCATCCGCTGGCCGTTCTTCGTCGAGGGCGTGCTGATCGGCGTGGGCGGGGCTGCGCTGACGAGCGCGATCCTGCTGTACGGCTACTCCTGGCTGATCGGCACGACGCAATACGACCTCGGGCTGATGCTCATTCAGTTCGCCAGCGTGCGCGAAGTGGGCGGATTTGTCGCCGGCACGCTGCTCGTGATCGGGGCGCTGCTCGGCATTTGGGGCAGCACCGTATCGGTGCGCAAATATTTGAAGGTGTAATACGCCGGAAGGAGGACTTCCTTGAATCGCAAACTGCTTGGCGCGGTGGCGATGCTGATCGCCGCCGCCGTTCTGATTCGCCCGTACGACGGCCACGCCGAAACGCAGCTTCAGAAGATCGAACGGCAGATCCAGGAGCTTCAGAAGCAAATGAACGAAGCCGCCGAAAGCAAGAAGCAAGCTGAGCAAACCAGCAAGGAGCTCACGGCGCAAAAGGAAGCGACCAAAGCGGACATCGCGGCATTGATGACCCAGATCGCCAAGGCCGGGCAGGAGCTGGAAGCGACCCAGGCGAAGGTCGATGCGGCGCAGGACAAGCTCCTTCAGACGACGAAGGAGCTGGAGGCGGCGGAGGCCCGGCGGCAGGAACGGGACGAGATGCTGAAGTCCCGCATCCGCCTGCTGTATACGAACGGCGCGGTGTCGTATCTGGACGTGCTGCTCAGTTCGACGAGCTTCGACGACTTCCTGACGCGCTTCGACGCGCTCAAGTCCATCATGAAGCAGGACAAGCAGGTGCTCAAGCAGAGCGAGGAATACAAGGCGCTCGTCGCCGACAAGAAGGCGCAGGTGGAGAGCGATCTGAACGAGGTGAAGGCGCTCTACGCCGAACTGGCGGACCGGAAGGCGGCGCTCGAACTGAACGAGCAGTCCAAGGAAGCGATGATCTCGAAGCTGAACGAGCAGATCGAGGAGACCGAGGACATCAGCGAGGAAGCCGAGCGGGCGATTACGGAGTTCGGCAAGCAATATTCGAAGCTGCTGGAGCAGAAAAACCAGATCAAAAATTATTACAAAGGCGGCAAGCTGGGCATGCCGCTCAAGCGGGACTGGGTGCTCACTTCGCCGTTCGGCTACCGGACCCACCCCGTGACCGGCGAGAAGAACAAGCTGCACACGGGAATCGACATGGCGGTGCCGAAGAACACGCCCGTCTACGCGGCGGAGTCCGGGGTCGTCATCGTCGCCCAAACCTGGAGCGGGTACGGCAATTGCGTGATCATCAACCACGGCGGCGGGCTGTGGACGCTGTACGGCCACCTGAACAAAATCCTGGTGGAAAAGGGCCAGACGGTCAAGCGCGGCGAGGAGATCGGACTGGTCGGCATGACCGGCACCGCCACGGGATACCATCTCCACTTCGAGGTTCGCAAGAATGAAACTCCGGTCGATCCTCAACCGTACTTAAAATAAGCCCGTCGGCGCAAAAGACAGCCGCTTCCGGCGTACGCCCGCTCCTTCCATCGTCCGATGCGGAGGGGCTGCGCGGAGGACGGCTGTTTTCGCACCCCGAACTGGGAGCATTTTGCTGAATCAACGGTTTTCGGAAAATGGTTCGTCGCGCGAAGATGGCGCGGCGGGGAGGAGAAGGTGAGAAGGGTGTTGTTCCGCGGTCGTACGGTTGCGGCGATCGCCGCGGCGGCGGCGCTGGCGGCATGCGCCGCCACGCTCGGCGCGACGGCCTGGATGGGTCGGCTGCATATCTCCTCGCCGCCCGGCGGCGCGGCGGCTTCGCCGGCCCGAACGTCCGGCGCCTCGGCGGGAAGCGGCTTCAGCGCCGAGGAACTGGGGAAGCTGAACCGGGCGTTCGAGCTGATCCGCAGCCGCTCCCTGACCCCCGCCGATCCGGACCGGCTGGTGGACGGGGCGATCGCCGGGATGGTCGAGTCGCTGGGAGATCCGTTCTCGGAATATTACACCCGCGAGGAGGCGGCAAGCTTCTCGGATTCGTCCGAGGGCACGTTCTATGGGATCGGCGCCAAGGTGGATCTGATCGACGGCAAGCTTGTCGTCCGCCAGGTGATGAAGGGGACGCCGGCGGAACGGGCCGGACTGCAGAAGGATGACGTGCTGCTGTCGGTCAACGGCCAGAGTCTGGAGGGGCTCAGCCTGGAGGACGCTATCGCGAAGATTCGCGGGCCGAAGGGCACGAAGGCGAAGCTGCGCGTGGAGCGGGAAGGCGCGGGCAAGCCGCTCGAGCTGGAGCTGGTCCGGGACCTGATCGCGGTCGGGACGGTCACCGGCGAGCTGGAAGACGGAGTCGGCCGGCTCAAGATCAAGCAGTTCACGTTCGATACGCCGCAGCTGGTCGAGCGGGAACTGGCGTCGCTCGAGGAGGCGGGCATGAAGGCGCTCGTCATCGACCTTCGCGACAACCCGGGCGGCGTCGTCGCCTCGGCGGAAGCGGTGGCGGAGATGTTCATTCCGAGCGGCCGAACGATCTTCATAAGCGAGGACGCGCAGGGCAAGCGGGAGACGAAGACGGCCGGCGGGACGCCCGGGAAGGGCAAGCCGTATCCGCTCGTCGTGCTGGTGAACGGCGGCAGCGCGAGCGCCTCCGAGATTCTGGCCGGGGCGCTGCGCCAATCGGCCGGCGCGACGCTGGTCGGCACGACGACCTATGGGAAGGGGACCGTTCAGGTCAGCTTCGAGCAGGAACTCGGCGACGGCAGCTTGATGAAGCTGACGGTGTCGAAGTGGCTGCTGCCCGACGGCACGTGGATCGGCGGGCAGGGCATCCGGCCGGACACGGTCGTCGCCGAGCCCGACTACTTCTCGGCCGTCTCGTTGCCGACGGACCGGATGTTGTCGCGGGACGAGACCGGGGACGACGTGCGCGACCTGCAGCTCATGCTCGAGGGCGTCGGCTTGCCGGCCGACCGGAAGGACGGCTACTTCAGCGAGGCGACGGAGGAGGCGGTGCGCGCGTTCCAGCGGAAGGAGGGCCTCCCCGAGACGGGAACGGTCGACCGGCAGACGGCGGAGAAGCTCGAGGCGGCGCTGCTCGACGTGCTGCGCGATCCGGACAACGACGCGCAGTGGCAGGCAGCGAAGGCGCAAGCGCTGGAACTGGCGAGCCGTTGACGATCAGCCGGCCCGGGGGGCGGGCAGGGGCGGTTGCACGGAAAAAGCGGCAGGCGGCGCAAGAAGCGGGAGCGTTTCGTCAGAACGGACCTCCCCTTCTTGCGTTCGCTTTTTTTGCGGAAGAATTCGCCGGTGCGCCTCCGGCCGGCCGGCTCCCCGCGGGGGAGACGATTGCGAACCGGCGCCGGCGGCGGCAGAGCCCCAGAAACTGCCGGGAGGAATTCGCGGTCCCCTGTCGAATATGTAAAAGGCTTACGAAAGGGGACGGTCGGCATGAATCCTCTCTGGGACGTACTGCGGGAGGCGGGCCATGCGGCGCTGGGCATGCTCGCCTTGCCCTTTTTCTATATCGCGCTTCTGTTCGCCTGGTGGCACGCCAGGCAAGCCTCGATGCTGCAGCGGCGCCTGTTCCATATTCGGCTGCACGCTTCGCTTGCGGTCGCCCTGCACCGGACGGGAGCCGGCCTCGTCGTCGGGCTGCTCATTTCGCTGCTCGGGCTCTTCGTCGGCGCCCGGCTGGACGGGCCCACGCTCATGTGCGTCTGGCTGGCGATGGTCGTCCTCGCCGTCGTCCGGCTGCGCTACATCTGCTTCGCCTATGCGGCGGGCGCGCTCGGCGTCGTCCAGTGCGCGCTGACGTGGGCGGGCGTTACGGAGACGGACGGGGCGGCCGCCAAGGCGCTGCTCGGCATCGACGCGCCCGGCTTGCTGGCGCTGGCCGGGCTGTTGCACGTCGGGGAAGGCCTGCTCGTCCGGCTCCAGGGCTCGCGGTTTGCGGTGCCGCTGTTTCTGGAAGGGAAGCGGGGCAAGCCGGTCGGCGCTTACTCGCTGTCCGGCGTCTGGCCCGTGCCGGTGCTGTGGCTGCTGCCCGCGGCGGGAGACGGGAGCGGCTTCCCGCTTCCTTGGACGCCGCTTGCAGGGCTGTCGGGCGCCGGGGCGGCGGCCGCCGCCTGGAGCTTCGCCGCCTTCCCGGTGCTGCTCGGGTTCAGCGATCGCACCGAGACGCGCTGGCCGGAGGACAAAGCCCGCGACATCGGCGCCTCGCTCATCGTCTACGGCGTCGTCGTCGCGGCGCTCGCCGCCGGCTCCTGGTACTGGCCGCCGCTGACGATCGCGGCGGCGCTCGCCGCCTTCGCCCTGCACGAGGGGCTGCTGCTCTGGGGCCGCTGGCGCGAAGCGGGCCGGCAGCCGGTCTACGTGCAGGACGGCCGGGGGCTGACGGTGCTCGCCGTCCTGCCCGGCACGCCCGCGGCGGAGATGGGGCTGCTGCCCGGCGAGCGGATCGTCAAGGCGAACGGCGCCGGCGTCCGGAGCAAGGAGCAGCTGCACGACGCGCTGCAGCTCCAGGCGGCGTTCTGCCGCCTGGAAGTCGTCAACCGCGAAGGGCATGTGAAGTTCGTCCAGCGGGCTCGCTACGAGGGCGAGCATCATCAGCTCGGCATCATTTTGGCGCCGGACGAGGAGGCGGACTGGGTGGCCGCGCCGCGCCCGGTCTCGCTGTGGCAAGGGCTGCGGCGGGCCGGCGCGCGCCGCCGCCGGGGCGCTCTGCCGCCGCTGCCGCCCGCGGCGGCGGGCAGGCCGGGCGGCGGGGCGGAGGCGTTCGGCTCCGAGGAAGCGGCCGGAGCCGAGACGCCCGCCGCCGCGGCTGAGGCGCCCGCTCTCGCGCCGGCTGCCGCCGGCTCGGCGGCGGAGCCGGGCGCGCCGACCGCCGGCGTGCCGCTTGCGCGAGCCGGAGGTCCGGCGGTCGGCGGCGGGGCGGCGCCGATCGGCGGACTGGCGCCGAGCGATGGGCCGGCGGCGGGCGGCAGGCAGCCGGCGGGCGAAGGGCCGGAAGGCTTGTCCTTGCCGCCGCGCCGGGCCCGGAAATAGTTGACGGCGCGGGCCGGATTTGATAGCATGAAGCGGCACGAACGGTTCCCTAGGGTTCCGCGCGATCCGGCCTGCTCGGCCGCTCGCGGACTGGTCCGAGAGGGGACGCGCAGCCCGCGCGGACTGCGTACACGGAGGGACAAAAGCCCGGGAGTATCGCGAAGGCGGAGGAGCGCTGCGCATGCGCAGCGGTCGGCCGCCCGAGGTGCTTGCGGGATTTTTTGCGTGCGGAACGGGCCGCGAAGGACAGACTGGAAGGAGGAGGTGGTCCGTTTGACGCGACATTGGCTGTTGCTCGTGGTGGCCGGCTTAAGCGAGATCGGTTGGGTATCCGGCATGAAGCACGCGAGCAGCGTCTGGACGTGGGCGCTGACGGCAGCCGCTTTGCTGTTTAGCTTCTTCGTGCTCATGTACGTGACGCGCGTCCTGCCGGTCGGCACCGCCTACGCGGCGTTCACCGGCATCGGGGCGGCGGGCACGGTGCTGGGGGAGTCGGTGTTTTTCGGCGTGCCGCTCAGCGCGGGGAAGCTGGCGCTGGTGATCGTCATGATCGTCGGCATCGCCGGCTTGAAGCTGACGACCGGAAGCGGGGAAGCGAAGGAGGAGCAAACCGAATGGCATGGATCGCGTTGATCTTGGCGGGATTGGGGGAGGTTGCCGGCGTGCTCGGCCTGAACCGGCTGAACCGCCGCCGCGACTGGGTGGCCGTTGTGCTGATCGCGGCGGGGTTCACCGCCAGCCTGCTGCTGCTCGCCGTGGCGATTCGCTCCATCTCCATGGGCACCGCCTACGCCGTCTGGACCGGGATCGGCACCATCGGCGCGACGCTGGCCGGCATGCTGTTCTACGGCGAGTCGCGCCGGCCGCTGCGCCTCTTCTTCCTGGCGCTCGTCGCCGCTTCCGCAGCCGGCCTGAAGCTGCTCGGCGAAGGCTGAGCGATCGGCTTCGGGCTACCGCTCCTTCCGGGCGAACAGGACATAGGAGTAGACGCAAGGCACCAAGCCGCTGAAGACGACGCCGGCAAGCAGAGCGAAGATCGACCAGGTTTGCGGGACGAACCAGGCCAGCGCGAACATGACAACGCCGGCGGCGAACCACACTTTGGCGGCGAGACGGTGCGTGCGTCTCCAGTTGTCGTCGTCGGCGAGCGACCACGGCGTGCGGATGCCGAAGAAGAAGTTGCTTTTCACCTGGCCCATCCGGTTGCCGAGCACCGCGAACAACGCGCCGAACGTTCCGAGCGCGATATTCGACGTGGGAAACGAGTGGCCGAGTTCGCGCAGGACGACCGTCAAGCAGACGCCGTGCAAAAACAGGCTGACCGCCCAGCGGCTGATCAGGAAAAACGTTTCGAACCGGACATAATGCTCCTTGCGCGGATCGACGGCCCGGGCAAAAGTCAACGCGGCGGGCAGAACAATCGTCAGGCAGGCGTAGACGGTCCAGAACGTGTATTTGCCCATCCAGCCATCCGGCTCGTCATTGATATTGAAGTGAGTGGCGACGACGCTCGGCAGCCTGCGGTTGCAAGCGGCGAAGGCGGCGCCGAACAGCGCGGCGTTGACGATCAGCAGCCAGGTTTCTCTGGCGCTCCAGACTTTTGACCTTTGCGTGGTTGACCATGTGCTCATTTCAGCTATCCCCTTTCGTCCCCATCATGTCCAGAAACCAGCCGAGCGCCTCCTGAATGACCGTCGTATTCAAGGAATAGACGATGCTCTGCCCGCACCGTTCGTCCTGGATGAGGCGAGCGTGCTTGAGAATGTTCAAGTGGTGCGAGATGCTCGGCTTGGAAATGGAAAAGTGGTTTGCAATGTCGCCCGCGGACAGATCGCGCTCCTTGAGCAGCTGGAGAATTCGGCGGCGCGTCGGATCGGACAATGCCTTGAATGTGTCGTTCACGGAAGGCATCTCCTTGCAGGTTTCATTTTGATATTTAGATAAACATCTAAATAAAAAATAACCGAATTTGTTCGATGGCGCAAGGGGGTAATGGAGAAAAAGGCGGCTGCGACAGGCGCGGGACAACGAGGGACGGAGAGGGAACTTGGGCGTAGCCGCGACATCGGACGTGAGGGAACGGGGCTCGCCCGCGGCGCCGGACGCGAGAGACGTGGCCGCGGCGCCGGACGCGAGTGACGAGGCCGAGGCACCGGACGCGAGAGACGAGGCCGCGGCGCCGGACGCGAGAGACGAGGCCGCGGCACCGGACGCGAGAGATGAGGCCGCGGCACCGGACGCGAGAGACGAGGCCGCGGCGCCGGACGCGAGAGACGAGGCCGAGGCACCGGACGCGAGAGATGAGGCCGCGGCACCGGACGCGAGAGACGAGGCCGAGGCACCGGACGCGAGAGATGAGGCCGCGGCACCGGACGCGAGAGACGAGGCTGCGGCACCGGTGCCAGGCGCGTCTCGATGCCGTCGCCGCCTCGGGCCGGTTCCCGCGGCGGCGCTGCGGCGGCTCCATCGGCCGGGTCAGGAGGAGCCGTACTCCACGTACAGGTACAGCGCCGCCAGCGCCGCCGCCGCGCACAGCAGGACGAACAACGTGATTTTGACCGCACTGCGCGGCACGTGGCCGGAGACGAGCCCCGTCTGGCCGTTGACCATGTAGCGGTACAATTTGTTTTTGTAGTTGTAGACGGCGTTCCACACGGGAAGCAAAATATGCTTATAAGTGCGGTTGTAATAGCTGGTGAGCACGACCAGGCCGCGAATTTCGTCGCCGCCGATCTCCTCCTGAATTTCCCGCGCGAGCGTGGCGTCGATCTTCTGGCGCGCCCGCAACCAGCCTTCCCGCCGGCTGAGGGAATACCGCTCGGCGACGAAGCCGCTCAAGTATTCCGGCTTGTAGCCGGTCAGCTTCTCCAACCGGAAGTTGCCGAGCTTCTCGAGCAGCTCGCCTTCGTACTGCTTCGACGCCGGAATCAGAACATCGTCGAACGACCGGTCGTACTGTCCGCCCACCGGGGTCCATACCGTGTAGCGGACCGTTTCCGTGTACGTTTCCGTCTTGCCGTTCACGACCCGCGTTCGCGTTTCCGTCCGGTAATGGTAGTCGCCCCGCTCGGCCTGATAGACGGACGATGTGTCCGCATCGTAGGTCCAGTACGGAATATAGATGCCGGTCAGCCGGGAGACGATGTTCCCCTTCTTGAACGCGTTCGGGACGAACCACCGTTTCCGCTTCCAGGCCGCGAAGGCGGCCGCCGCCTCTTTCTGGTTCAGTTGAAAAGGAACGATCGTCTCCGGACGAATGCTGTTCGGATCGCCTTGGGCGAGCACCTTGGGCGAGCCGCAGAACACGCATGCCGTCGCCGTCTGCAGCGCCGGAATGATGCTCTCCCCGCCGCAATTCTCGCAGCGGACGACCTGCTGCTTGACGCCCCAGTCGGTTCGCTCGGCGCTCTCCTTGTCGTCGTCCAAATCGTGCTCAATCGGCCGCACGCTCGATTGTGCAATTTCTTCTTCGCCGCCGCAGTAAGCGCATTTCAGCTTTTGGCTGTCGGCGTCGAAGTTCATCGGGCCGCCGCAGCCGGGACAGGGGAACGTGACCGGTTTGGCAGTCGCTTGCGCTTCCGTCGCCATCTTCCGTCACACCTTCGTGCCGCAGTTCGGGCAAAATTTGGCGCTGTCCGCCAGCGCTTCGCCGCATTGGGAGCAAAACCGCTTCTGCGGCCGCGGCGTGCCGCATTCCGGGCAAAACTTCTGCGACGGCAGCAGCGCGGTGCCGCATTGGCCGCAAGGGACGGCCGCTTCGCCGCCGGCGGCCGCCGCCGTTCCGCCGGTTCCGCCGCCCGGTCCCGCGCCCGCGGCGGGACCTTCGGCGCGGCGGTCCGGGCCGCCCGCGCCTTCCGTCCGGCTGATCGAGCCGGTTCCCGCCGTCGCCGGGCCTCGGCCGGCCGGAGCGGCCGGATCGTTTTCCGTCCGGCGGTTCATCATCTCGCCCATCATCTGCGCCATCGCCATGCCCGCGCCGAAGCCCGCGCCCGTCCCCGCCGCGCCGCCGTTCGGGCTGCTCGCCGCCTCGCGGATCGCCTCCGCCGTCTGAAACTTCATGTACCGGTCCATGTCGCCGAGGACGCCCATCGAGGCGCGGCGATCGATCATCTTCTCCACCTCGTCGGGGAGCGAGAGGTTCTCGATCAGCAGCAGCGTCAGCGTAAGCCCCATCGCCTCGAATCCGGGCTGCACCCGGTCCATCGCTTTCTCGCTCAGCTCCTCGTAGGAAGCGGCGAGGTAGGCGACCGGAATGTTCGCCTCCCCGAGCACGTCGGTAATGCCGGTAATCAGCATCGACTTGAAAAATCCGGACAACTCCTCGATCGAAAATTCGCTGCGCGTGCCGATCTGCGAGCGGAGGAACAGGCCCGGGTCCTGCACGCGCACCGAATAGCTGCCGAAGCCGCGGACGCGGACGACGCCGAATTCGGCATCGCGCATGATGATCGGATTCGCCGTTCCCCACTTCAGATTGGCGAAGTTGGCCGTGCTTACGAAATACACGTCGGCCTTGAACGGCGAGTTGAACCCGTACTTCCACGATTTGAGGGTCGTCATCACCGGCATGTTTTGCGTGGTCAGCGTGTACGTGCCGGGACCGAACACGTCGGCGACCTGCCCTTCGTTGACGAAGACGGCCGCCTGCGATTCGCGCACGACCAGCTTGGCGCCCATCTTGATGGCGTTGTCGTAGGCGGGAAAACGGTAGACCATCGAGCCGGTGTCGTCCAGCCACTCGATCACTTCGATAAACTGGCCTTTAATGAAGGAGAACAGCCCCATATCTCGACCTCCGATGGTTAAGGTGGTTAACGCTTGATGACTTTCATTATACAGGATGTTGAATATTCGTCCTATCGTTTCCTGTTTTGACGTGCTTCGGGGAAACCGCTATAATGTATGGGAACGTATATTCTGATTTTGCTTGGCCGAACATGGAGGTGCCGATCGATGTCGGAAGTGGTGCAGCAATACGGCGCGTCGCAGTTTAAGGTCGTGTCCGATTACAGGCCCCAGGGAGACCAGCCGGAAGCGATTCGCCAGCTGAGCGAAGGGCTGAAGGCGGGGCTCAAGCATCAGACGCTGCTCGGAGCGACGGGCACGGGCAAGACGTTCACGATCGCGCACACGATCGCCGCGGCGAACCGGCCGACGCTCGTCATCGCGCACAACAAGACGCTGGCCGCCCAGCTGTGCAGCGAGCTGAAGGAGTTTTTTCCCGAAAATGCGGTCGAATACTTCGTCAGCTACTATGACTACTATCAACCGGAAGCGTATATTCCGTCTACGGATACGTATATCGAAAAGGATTCGAGCATCAACGAAGAGATCGACAAGCTGCGCCACTCGGCGACGTCCGCGCTGTTCGAGCGGCGGGACGTCATCATCGTGGCGAGCGTCTCGTGCATTTACGGCTTGGGTTCGCCGGAGGAGTACCGCGACTTGCGGCTCAGCCTGCGGGTCGGCATGGAGCGGTCGCGCAACGACATCCTCCACAAGCTGGTGGACATCCAGTATCAGCGCAACGATCTGAACTTCGTGCGCGGCACGTTCCGGGTGCGCGGCGACGTCATCGAGATTTTCCCGGCGTCGCGGGGGGACCGGGCGATCCGGGTCGAGCTGTTCGGCGACGAGATCGAGCGGATTTGCGAGATCGACACGCTGACCGGCGAGATCGTGGGCGAGCGCGAGCACGTGGCGATCTTCCCGGCGTCGCACTTCGTCACCGCCGAAGAGAAGATGAAGCTGGCGCTCGTGAACATCGAGCGTGAGCTGGAGGAGCGGCTGGCGGAGCTGCGCGAAGCCGGCAAGCTGCTGGAAGCGCAGCGGCTGGAGCAGCGGACGCGCTACGACCTGGAGATGATGGCGGAGATGGGCTACTGCTCCGGCATCGAGAACTACTCGGGCCCGCTGACGTTCCGGGGGCGGGGCGAGACGCCTTATACGCTGCTGGACTTCTTCCCGAAAGATTACCTGATCGTCATCGACGAATCGCACGCGACGCTGCCCCAGATCCGGGCGATGTACAACGGCGACCAGGCGCGCAAGACGGTGCTCGTCGAGCACGGGTTCCGGCTGCCGTCGGCCAAGGACAACCGGCCGCTCAAGTTTGAGGAGTTCGAGCAGAAGGCGAACCAGCTCATCTACGTGTCGGCGACGCCCGGACCGTACGAGCTGGAGCATTGCCCGAAGATGGTGGAGCAGATCATCCGGCCGACCGGCCTCGTCGACCCGATCATCGAAGTGCGGCCGACGAAAGGCCAGATCGACGACCTTCTCGGCGAAATTCGCGCCCGCATCGCCAAGGACGAGCGCGTGCTCGTGACGACGCTGACGAAGAAGATGGCCGAGGACTTGACCGACTACTTGAAGGAAGTCGGCATCAAGGTCAGCTACCTGCACTCGGACATCAAGACGCTGGAGCGGATGGCGATTTTGCGCGATTTGCGGCTCGGCACGATCGACGTCGTCGTCGGCATCAACCTGCTGCGCGAAGGGCTCGACTTGCCGGAAGTGTCGCTGGTGTCGATCCTCGACGCGGACAAGGAAGGCTTCCTGCGCAACGAGCGTTCGCTCATTCAGACGATCGGGCGCGCGGCGCGGAACGCCGAGGGCCGCGTCATCATGTACGCCGACAACATGACGGAATCGATGCAGCGGGCGATCGCCGAAACGGAGCGCCGGCGCTCCATCCAGCTCGCCTACAACGAGAAGCACGGCATCACCCCGCAGACGATCCGCAAGAAGGTGCGCGACGTCATCGAAGCGACGAAGGTGGCGGAGCAGAAGAACTCCTACCTGGCCGGCGCCGAGAACGTCGACAAGCTGTCGAAGAAGGAACGCCAGTCGCTCATCCAGCGGCTGGAGGCCGAAATGAAGGAAGCCGCCAAGACGCTCCAGTTCGAACGCGCCGCCGAGCTTCGCGACGCCCTGCTGGAGCTGAAGGCCGGCCTGTAACCCGGCGCGCCCCAATCGCGACCGCGCGTCACCCCCGGCAGCCTGCCGCACGTCAGGTATGCCGGGGGATTTTTGCGTTTGCGCCGCCGTCCCCATACCCGGCCCCGGCCCTGCCGTCTTTTCCGTCCTTGCCGCTGCCCGCGTTCCGGCCGCATCTCCGGCTTTTCCGCCGATATCCCCGACGCTCAGGGCAATCCGGCCGTTCCGGGACGGTACTCCCGTGCGGTCTTTTCACCGAAATCCCGCCGGCACAGGTCCCACCCCACTCGGTCTTATGACCGATATCCCCGACGCTCAGGGCAATCCGGCCGTTCCGGGACGGCGCCCCGTTCGGTCTTATCATCGAAATCCCGCCGGCTCAGGTCCCACTCGGTCTTATGACCAATATCCACGACGCTCAGGGCAATCCGGCCGTTCCGGGACGGCGCCCCGTTCGGTCTTATCATCGAAATCCCGCAGGCTCAGGTCCCACTCGGTCTTATGACCGATATCCCCGACGCTCAGGGCAATCCGGCCGTTCCGGGACGGCGCCCCGTTCGGTCTTATCATCGAAATCCCGCTGGCTCAGGTCCTCTGCGGCTTTTTCGCTGGTCGGGTAACCCGAACTGCTTTTGCCGGCGGTTGTAGAGTATTGTTATTCGGCTCCCATCGGCCGAATGATTTCAACGCCGCGCGTTCCCTGAGCGACGGGGATTCCGGTCATAAGAAGTTCGGAAGTCCGACCGTGCCGGCAGACAGCGCTGGGGCGGCCTGAGCGAACGGGATATCGGCGAAAAGGAGAAAGCGGCCGACGCCATCAACTTCGGCCGTCCTGAGCGAGCGGGATATCCGTGCGCGCGGATGCGGGACGAAAGAAGCGAGGTAACCGGAAGCGAGAGATACGGAAACAAAGGGAAGGGAAACAAGGCAGCCTGAAGCGAAAGGAAGCGAAGAAAGAATGAGGAGAAGAGAATTGAAGTAGGGACGGGAAGAGAGAAGAACGGCAGCCGTCAAGGCCGAGGGGCAACGGCTGCCGCGGGAAAAGGTCCGGCGGCTGCGGTCTAGAGCAGCCCGCGGACGATGCCGCCGTCGACGAGCAGCGCTTGGCCGGTCACGTAGGTGTTGGCGAACGAGCCGAGGAACACGGCTGCACGGGCGAATTCCTCGGGCGTGCCGATGCGCCCGAGCGGGATTTGGGCGGCCGAAGCGCGCTGAATCTCCTCAATCGGAACGCCGGTCGCTTCGGCTTTCTGGCGGTCGAGCGTTAGCAGCCGGTCGGTGCCGATGCGGCCGGGGGCGACGGTGTTGATCAGGATGCGGTCGGGCGCCAGCTCGAGCGACAGGCTCTTGGTCAGCGCCTGGACGCCGGCGCGGAACACGTTGGACAGGATGAGGTTCGGCAGCGGCTCTTTGACGGACATGGACGCGATGTTGACGATGCGGCCGCCCTCCGGGGCGGCCCGCAGATGGGGGAGCGCTTCCCGGATCAGGCGGACGACGCTGAGCAGCGTCAGCTCGAAGCCGCTCTGCCAGCCGGCGTCGTCGAACGCCTCGAAGCCGCCCGGCGGCGGGCCGCCGGCGTTCGTGACGAGCGCGTCGAGCCCTCCGTGCCGGGCCGCCGCCTCGCGAACGGCGGCGGCGATGTCGTCGGCGCGGCGCACGTCCAGCCGGACGGCGAACGGCTCGCTGCCGGTCGCCGCCGCAATGGCGGCCCGGGCGTCCGCGAGCTGCGCCTCGTCGCGGCTGGCGATCGTCACGAGGGCGCCTTCGCGCGCATACTCCAGCGCGATCGCCCTGCCCAGCCCTTTGCTGGACGCGGCCACCAGCACCGATTTTCCTTGCAAACCCAGGTTCATGCCGGATCAGCTCCTTTTTTCCGTCTTGTCCCCAATGCGCAAGCCCAGCACGACCAAGTCGCGCTCCACGCCGTCCAGCTCGGCGACCCGGGGGTAGAAGCCCCATCGCTCGAAGCCGAACTTGCCGAGCAGCGCCAGGCTCGGCTCGTTGTGCCCGAATACGAAGCCGAGCAGCGTGCGGACGCCGAGCTGCGGGCAAGCCGCCAGCGCGTGCCGCAGCAGCAAGCTGCCGACCCCGGTTCCCCGGCTGTCTTCGGCGACGTAGACGCTCAGCTCCGCCGTCGCGCCGTAGGCGGGCCGGCCGTAAAAGTCGCTCAGGCTCGCCCAGCCCAGAAGGCGCCCGTCGCGCTTGGCCGTCCACAGCGGCCGGCGGTCGGGCCGGTGTTGCTCGAACCAGGCGAGCCGGCTCTCGACCGTTACCGGTTCAAGGTCGGCAGTCACCTGGCGGGAGGCGATCGTGCTGTTGTAAATATCCACGATGGCGGGCAGATCTTCCTTGACGGCAAGTGCGATCGCAATCGCGTCGGGTCCGGACACGGACAAAACCTCCTCCGTCGCTTTTTCATTCGATTTTACCCAAGCCCGCCGGAACAGACAATACGGAACCGGGCCGGAAGCGGCGCCGCCGACGATTTCCATTTGCAACCTAATAAAGGCTTCGCTATAATAAATGAGAACACATATTCTTATGGTGCGGAAACAGGCGGCAGGTTCGACAAGGCCTCGCAGCGACCGTCACGAAAGGGGCTATCCCGTTGGCCAACGAGCATATCGTCATCAAGGGCGCCAGAGCCCATAATTTGAAAAATATCGACGTTACGATTCCGCGCGACAAGTTCGTCGTGTTGACCGGTCTGAGCGGCTCGGGCAAGTCGTCGCTGGCGTTCGACACGATCTACGCCGAAGGCCAGCGCCGCTACGTGGAGTCGTTGTCCGCCTACGCGCGCCAGTTCCTCGGGCAGATGGACAAGCCGGACGTCGACTCCATCGACGGGCTGTCTCCGGCGATTTCGATCGACCAGAAGACGACGAGCCGCAATCCCCGCTCGACCGTCGGCACCGTCACGGAAATTTACGACTATTTGCGGCTCATGTTCGCGCGCGTCGGGCGTCCCCACTGTCCCGATCACGGCGTGGAGATTACGTCGCAGACGGTTGAGCAGATGGTCGACCGGATCATGGAGTATCCGGAGCGCACCCGGCTGCAAATATTGGCGCCGATCGTCTCCGGGCGCAAGGGCGAGCACAGCAAGCTGCTGGCCGACGTGCAGAAGCAAGGATTCGTCCGCGTGCGCGTGAACGGGGAAATTCGCGATCTTGCGGAGAAGATCGAGCTTGAGAAGAACAAGAAGCATTCGATCGAAGTCGTCGTCGACCGGATCGTCGTCAAGGACGACGTCGCCGCCCGCCTGGCCGACTCGCTCGAGACGGCGCTCAAGCTGTCCGGCGGGCGGGTGATCGTCGACGTCGTCGACAAGGAGGAACTGCTGTTCAACTCCAACCTCGCTTGTCCGATTTGCGGTTTTTCGATGGAGGAGCTCGCGCCCCGCATGTTCTCCTTCAACTCGCCCTACGGCGCTTGCCCGGAGTGCGACGGCCTCGGCGTGAAGATGGTCGTCGACCCCGATCTGCTCGTGCCGGACCGGAGCCTCAGCATCGAGGACGGCGCGTTCGAGGCGTGGGCGGGCGGAACGTCCAACTACTATCCGCAGTTTCTTGCCGCCGTCTGCGCCCACTACAACATTCCGGTCGACGTGCCGGTGTCGGAGCTGTCCGAGAAGCAGATGAACCTTCTGCTGTACGGCACGGGCGGGGAGCGGATCCGGTTCCGGTACGTGAACGAATTCGGCCATACCCGCGACGCCATGGTCCCGTTCGAAGGAATCGTGCCGAACCTGGAGCGCAGATACCGGGACACGGCGTCCGAGGGCATCCGCGAGTTTATCGAATCGTATATGAGCGCGAAGCCGTGCGGCACCTGCAAGGGCCATCGGCTGAAGCGGGAAGTGCTGGCGGTGACGGTCGGCGGGAAGAACATCTCGTACGTGACGTCGCTGTCGATCGGGGAAGCGCAGAAGTTTTTCAACGAATTGGAACTGAGCGAGAAGGAGCAGCAAATCTCGCATCTGATCCGGAAGGAAATTACGAGCCGCCTCGGCTTCCTCGTCAACGTGGGGCTCGAATACTTGACGCTGTCGCGGTCGGCCGGCACGCTGTCCGGCGGCGAAGCGCAGCGCATCCGGCTGGCGACGCAGATCGGTTCCTCGCTGATGGGCGTTCTCTATATTCTCGACGAGCCCAGCATCGGCTTGCATCAACGGGACAACGACCGGCTGATCGCGACGCTGTCGCACATGCGCGACCTCGGCAATACGCTCATCGTCGTCGAGCACGACGAGGACACGATGATGGCGGCCGACTATCTGATCGACATCGGGCCGGGGGCGGGCATTCACGGCGGCACGGTCGTCTCCCAAGGGACGCCGCAGGAGGTGATGGCCGACCCGAACTCGCTGACCGGCGCCTACCTGAGCGGGCGGAAGTTCATTCCGGTTCCGTTGCAGCGCCGCAAGCCGAACGGCAAGTGGATCGAAGTGAAGGGCGCCAAGGAGAACAACCTGAAGAACCTCAACGTCAAGTTCCCGCTCGGCGTCTTCACCGCGGTGACGGGCGTGTCGGGGTCGGGCAAGTCGACGCTCGTCAACGAAATTTTGTACAAGGCGCTGGCCCGCGATTTGAACAAGGCGAAGACGCGGCCGGGCGAGCACAAGGAGATTGTCGGGCTGGAGCATCTGGAGAAGGTCATCGACATCGACCAGTCGCCGATCGGGCGGACGCCCCGGTCCAACCCGGCGACGTACACCGGCTTGTTCGACGACATTCGCGACGTGTTCGCGATGACGAACGAGTCGAAGGTGCGCGGCTACAAGAAGGGGCGCTTCAGCTTCAACGTCAAGGGCGGACGCTGCGAGGCGTGCAAGGGAGACGGCATCATCAAGATCGAGATGCACTTCCTCCCGGACGTGTACGTGCCTTGCGAAGTGTGCAAGGGCAAGCGCTACAACCGCGAGACGCTGGAAGTGAAGTACAAGGGCAAGAACATCTCGGAAGTGCTGGAAATGACGATCGAGGATGCGACCGAGTTTTTCCAGAACATTCCGCGCATTCACCGCAAGCTGCAGACGCTGCTGGACGTCGGCCTCGGCTACATGACGCTCGGCCAGCCGTCGACGACGATGTCGGGGGGCGAGGCGCAACGCGTGAAGCTGGCGGCGGAGCTGTACCGGCGCAGCACCGGCAAGACGCTGTACATTCTCGACGAGCCGACGACCGGGCTGCACGCGGACGACATCGCCCGCCTGCTGCAAGTGCTGCAGCGGCTGGTCGATTCGGGCGAGACCGTGCTCGTCATCGAGCACAACCTCGACGTCATCAAGACGGCCGACTACCTGATCGACCTCGGGCCCGAAGGGGGCAGCGGCGGAGGAACGCTCGTCGGCGTCGGCACGCCGGAGCAGCTGGCCGCCAACCCGAACTCTTACACGGGCAAATATCTCGGACCGGTTCTCGAGCGCGACCGCGCCCGCACCGAGGCGGCGCTGGCGAAGTCGTAACGGGAACCGGACGGCGGGCGGATCGGTCCGCCGCGGCGGAAATGCGGCGGGCCGCCGCATTCGCTGCGTCTAGCCGGCCCTCCGGCGAATACCCGGTTTCGAACGGATATTCGTGCGGTCGGCCGGCTTTTGTCGCCCGCGCAGCGACAAGCGGCGCTCGTTCTTGGGCGTTGGTCTTCGTCGGTTCGCTTCCTCTATGATGCGGAACGGGAACGGACGTGCTATGCTAAGGGCAGATCGAAACGGTGAAGTTATTCAATGAGGAGATGCGGCAATGGAACCGAATTTGAAAAAAATCGCGGCGGAAAAAGCGGTTGAATGGGTGGAAGACGGAATGACGATCGGGCTCGGCACCGGATCGACGGCGTATTGGGCGATTCATCGCATCGCCGAGCGGGTGCGCAACGAGCGGCTGGCGATTCGCGCGGCGGCCAGTTCGGTCCGTTCGGAGCAACTGGCCAAGGAACTCGGCATCCCGTACGTGTCCGCGGACGAGATCGACCGCATCGACTTGACGATCGACGGAGCGGACGAGGTGGACGAGCGGCTGAACCTGATCAAGGGCGGGGGAGGCGCGCTGCTGCGCGAGAAGGTGCTGGCGGCGGCGAGCGACCGGTTCGTCGTCATCGTCGACGAGTCGAAGCGGGTGGCGACGCTCGGCGCCTTCCCGCTGCCGGTCGAGATCGTCCCGTTCGGCTCGCGGCTGACGCTCGGGGAGCTGCGCGAACTGGGCGGCAACCCCGCGATTCGCATGGACGGCGACCGGCCCTACGTGACCGACAACGGCAACTGGATCGCCGATTGCCGCTTCGGCTCGATCTCCGATCCCGAGTCGCTGGCATCCCGGCTCAACCGGATTCCCGGCGTGGTGGAAAACGGTCTGTTCGTCGGCATGGCGTCGGCGGTCGTCGTCGGCACCGCGGGCGGGGCCTTCGTGTTGAACCGTTCTTAACCGTTTCGCAAAACAAAGAAGGCCGGGGAGGAAGACCTTGTTCCTTGTTCCAAGGTTGCGCCCCGGCCTTTTCTCTTTTCGGTGGTCAGTTGTGCAAGACCAGGTTGTTGCCCGTCGGGCTGGCGATTACGTTCAGACCGAGAATCCGGGAGAAGAAGTCTTTCGGAACGTAGACCGTTCCTTTCACGCTGACGGGAGCCGCGCTCAGCTTGACCGGAGCGCTGCTGCCCGCGGCGTAGCGGTTGATGCCCGGCAGCACGGCGGCCGACAGCTTCTCCGAGCCGATTCGGACCGTCTTCGCCGCTTGGTCCCACGTCACCCGGTAGCCGAAGCCGGAGGCGACGGCGCGCAGCGGAATCATGGCGCGGCCCTGGGCGTCGACGAAATAGTGCGCGTCGCCGGCCGCATTCGCCGCCGCGGGAGACAGCGTGATCGACTGCTTCTTCGGAGGCGTCTGCACGGCCGTCCCCGTATCTTGCGCTGCGACCGGAATTTCGATGACGCCGCTCGCGTAAGGGGCGATCTCATATTGCTGGAAGACGAGATAGACGGTTCCGTTGCTGACGAAGAAGCTCTGGTCGTCCGCGATGCTCGTGAACGCGTCGCTGCCGTCCTGGGGATAGTATTTGTCCGGGTTCGCCTTCAGTTCCGCTTTTACCGCCGCGTTCGCAAGTTCGATGTAATCGTCGCCCAGCAGCTGTTCGAGCGTCAACGGGGACGCGGTGGGACCGTTCAGCACGTTGTACGTGTCGACGACGGTCGTTCCATGGGCGCCGCCTGTATACGTGTACGTCGAGACGACGAGCGAGAACCGGCCGGCCGGCCCGCTGCCGTCGGATTTGACGGCGTAGTCGACGTCCACTTCGTACGGGCGGAACGTGTAGCCGCCCGTTTGTGCGGCCGCCTCATCTTCGGCGGCCTGCTTCTTCAGTTCGTCCAGCGCTTTCATGGCGCGGCTCTCCAACTGTTCGTTCAGCTTGGCCTCATACGCCTGGTCCCGCAAGCCGGAGAGAACCGGAATTTTCAGATCGGCGGCGTATTGTTCGGTCTTCTCCGACACTTGCTTGGATGCCACCGTCACCGCGTCCGGCACCTGCGCGGTCTCCCGGTCCGGGGATGCCGAAGCTGCCGCGGCGGTTTGAGGGGCGGCGGCCGCGCTGACGAGCGGCGATGCGACGAGCAGGCAGCTTCCTACTGCGAAGGCGGCGAGCCGTTTGAACGAAACGGTTCTTCTCAAGGTCGAGCACTCCCTTGTGGGTGGTTTGTAAGTTCGGCGCAAGTTCACGTTTTCGACAAATTAGACGCGGCAACGCCGGAAAAGTCGCAAGTCCCGCAAGGTCCGTCGATCGAGCCGTTCGCTTACGAACAGTCTGCCCGCCGTTCCCCTGCCGTTATCCTCTTAATTCGCCTGTGCCGTCGAACGTCAAGACGGCAAATAGCGTTCGCGGATGACGGACAGATGGTGCAGCTCGTGGCCGAGAATGATGCACGCGGTCGCGCGCGCGGATTGCGGATGGCCGCCGACCGTGCCGATGCAAGTCCACGCTTCTTCCTTAAGCCCTTGCAGCAAGCTGATCGTCGACCGGCGCACGGCCGCGTAATCGTCCGCCAATCGGCCGAGGGACCAGCCGGAAAAAGGGAATTCCGCCATCAACTCGTCCTGGTCGTACCCGGGCAGCGGCGTCTTGTCCCCGCGGGCGATCCTCAGCAGCCGGGCGCTCATGATCCGCTCGTTGTCCGCGACGTGGCCGAACACTTCGCGCAAACTCCACTTGCCCGGAGCGTAGCGGCGATCGCCTTGCGCTTCCGTCAGCGAACGGATCAGCCGCTCCGTCTCCTCGCCCTGCCGCCGGAACAGCTCGATCAAATCGCCTTCCGGCACAAGCGCGATATACCGCTCGCTGTAAGCTGAAAATTCGTGCGGGCCGGGCCGCTCTTTCATTTCAATCACTCTCCTTCGGATGTTGAAAAATTGTGGCCGAAGCCAAGTTCGGGCTTGCGTCCAAGCCTTCCTGAATATAACATAAAGGATAATGGGAATCATATGAGCAAAAGGAGGTCGCCCCCCCATGTTACTGGAAGACAATGCGGCGGCGGGGTCAACGAGTCTTTTTACGCCGTTCGACGTGTTCATGATCATCTTCACCCTCCTGATCGCAATCGGACTGTTCCGTCTGATCACCGCGAAGGATCGGAAAAATTTGTTCGCCATCGGCTTTGCCCTCGTGGCGCTCGTCATCTTCGTCGTCGCCGACGTCAAGATGGTCAGCGGCTGGTAAGCGGCGCCGATTCCGCAAGGAACGCGCAGGCCGGAGCATCGCTCTTCGGCCTGTTTTTTTGTGTGGCGTGCCCAGCAAAGCACGTATCTTCTAGCCGGTGTAAGTCCGGTCGCGGGAGGGGCCAAGCCCCCGCGTAGCTTGGATGCCTGCGTACGGCGAAATCCGTACGTAGAAGCGTATCGACAAAAGTA
>Ga0207789_1000191_pt1 | contig 40739 bp, 50 predicted proteins | sample HigsolmetaGSP12D_FD_184840 | JGI IMG/M metagenome (GOLD analysis project Ga0207789, IMG submission 184840) | High solid enriched microbial communities from the Joint BioEnergy Institute, USA - SP1-2-D (SPAdes) | ecosystem: Engineered > Bioreactor > SSF (Solid state fermentation) > Aerobic >...
AAATCCTGTTCGAATGGAAGGACATACTTCAGAGGTAGCCAGAAGACAAGCCGACGGCAGCTGGAAGTATATCATTGATCACCCGTTTGGGGCCGATCCGTTGAAGCGGTTAAAACCGTAGCACTAGTACTCCGTAACTTTTAAAGTTCAGGGTATAATCTTTTGAGCCGGACTCGGGCGTCTTGCGTAGTAAATTGCCAATTCACAGTCGAACGCTGTGCATTTCGGTCGGTTTGCCATGCCGCGACGCGCTCTATCATTTCTTCTTTGGTGGCCATATAACCAGACAAGGCTTGGCGACCGAGCACGCCAATTTCAATCTCGGCCATGTTGAGCCAACTGCCGTGCTCGGGGGTGTGATGAATTTCCAGTTTGTCTGCCAGTCGTTTGGCTTCTGCCGGCTCGAACGCTTCGTACAAAGAACCAATGCTATGCGTGTTCAGGTTGTCCATCACGAGTACAATCTTCTCGGCCTCAGGAAAGTGGATATCCACCAGTTCTTTGATACAAGCGGCAAAATCCACACGTGCTCGTTGGTCGCAAACGCGTACGCATCGCCAGGCTTCCAGCGGCGCGAACATCATAAACAGATTGACAACCCCGTTTCGTTGATACTCGTAATCGATTCGCTTCGGTTGGCCGGGCTTGGCTCCGATCGAAGGACGCGTCTCCAAGATCAATTGCCGATTCGTTTCGTCCAGACAGATGAGCGGGCGTATCGTAGGGACGCTGGTATACATCCAGCACATCCTCCATGCGGGCCACGAACTCACCGGAAGCTTCCGGAATGCACCATTGTTTCTTTAGCCACGGTTTAAGTTTGTTTTTTTCAACACGCGTTGAACGGTCATATGGGAGATCTCATCGACGATTTCCAATTCGACCAGACGGTCAGCGAGCAGGCGGACCGACCATTTGCTATATCCCTCCGGAGGCTGGCTGCAGGCGATGGCGATCAGTTTGGCTTCGGCCTCTCCATCGAGTTTGGTTGTATAGTTGGTCCGCTTCTCTCGATCGAGTGCGGCTTCCAGCCCCTTTTCGACCAGTCGTTTTCGGAGATTTCGGACCGTACTTTCATGAACGTTGTAAGCTTCGGCAATCCGGGTGTCCGACCAAGCAGGTCCGTTTTCACTTTCGTCGGCTTTCAGCAGCATATGCGCATGCTTGATTTTATAACCGGCGACTTTTCCTTTGTTGATCAGCGCTTCTAACTGCTTACGTTCTTCTTGGCTCAGTTTTACGACCCATCTTTTTTCCATCGTAGACCCCTCGTATTCTTTTTATTGAATATATCGGTCTACATGGCAGTTACCATTAATTTCATTCGTTACGGAGTACTAGATCGGTTCTCAAAAGTGATACACTCCCTGCTTATACCGGACTTGATCAACTCCTCAATAATTATATTTGCTTCGGGAGTATCGGGGTCTTTCCAATCAGGATGTTTTACACCGGTAGGGCTGACCCCGCCGGTTACAATAATTTGATGACTTAACCCAAGCTTATATGCTTCTATTGCTTTTTCCCAATGTCCCGGATGCTTTCCGGCAAAAATAAATATCGCATCGCAATACGATGGTTCAATTTGCTCCAGAAACGTAATTTCTGTTAATTTTTCGATTTGATAATCATTCAGTTCAGGAACGTCTGGTTCCTTGGGAATTAACGGCTTCATTATTTACCTCCAATACGAATGATTTTGGCTTTGCGCTGATTTCCTATATCTCACAATCCTCACCATCCCTTTCTATTTTTTATTAAAGATTCTATTTGAGCAATGTGATGTCGGTTATGCCATACAAACCTTTGAAGGGAAATATTTAAAGTAATTAAACCCTAATGCTTGAGTTCTTAATTTTCTTTACCGCGCACGTATCGGGAAAAAGCGCGACGCGCGTACCTGACTCTTGCCAAGCAGCGCCGAATCGGGTTCCGAGCGTTGCGCCGAGGAATCGGCAAGCAACTCGGCTTCATTCGGCGTGGCCTGCGCATCATCGAGGAGTCGGCGTCGATCACGCCGTTGACGGCGCCGAGCAGACGGCAATCCAAGCAACTGCTATCGTCATCCGGGAGTTGTACCGCCAGCAGCGCCTGATGGATGCGCTGCGCATCCATCACATCGAGGATCGCATCGTCAGCATCCACCAACCGCATATTCGCCCGATCGTTCGCGGCAAAGCAAAAGCCAAGGTTGAATTCGGGGCCAAGGTATCCGTCAGCATGGTGCATGGATACGCCTTCCTGGAGCGTCGGCAATGGGACAACTTCAACGAAGGCGCTGCCTTGATCGCATCGGTGGAAGCGTATAAGTCCCGGTTCGGCGTGTATCCGAAAGAAGTGTTGGCCGACCAAATCTATCGAAACCGGGAGAACCGCGCATACTGCAAGGCACGAGGCATTCGACTAAGCGGCCCGCCGCTCGGTCGCCCCTCGAAGCAAACGGACGCCGCCGAGATCAAACGAATCGCCAGGCAGGATGCGTGCGAGCGCAATGCGATTGAAGCAAATTCGGCGATAGGGAAACGAAAATACGGATGGAATCGCATGCGGGCGCGGCTCGAGCAAACGAGCGGGGCTGTCATCGCTTTGCAGTTTCTCGTGATGAATCTGGAACGTCGCCTGCGGCTTCTTTTGTCTTCATTTGCAACATGCTGCTGAACCGTAACGCTCGAGGTGCATTGGCCCTGTAATGTTTCGTTCAACAAGCCCTAACTTTACGTTTTCTAAGCAGGCAACTTTGAAAGAAGGAAAGATCGTTATTGCTTCGGGTCAAAATGACTTAGTTGAAAATTTTTGCGCTTCGGTACAAAAATTTTTTTATTTGAAGGGTTACATTTTGTCTTTTCTATTTTAATAGAAGGGAAAATCAAAAGAAAGGAGGAAAGGAATGATTGCACTTAAGAAGTAGCAGATGGAAATTTGAGGCCGTTATTCACGCCCATACTCGAGGCATATTTTTTCCGAACGCGATTCCGATGACATCATTTCTGGCGGAACCTACAAATTGATCAACATGAACAGCGGCAAAGCACTGGATATCCGGGAGCCGGAACAGCGCCGGCACGAACGTACAAATCTGGCGGACAACGACACCGGCGCGCAGAAGTGGAACTTGATCCGATTGTACGAATCGCCGACAACGGCCGATTCCCGCGATGGAATCGGTCGTTGTTCCGAAATCGGCCCTTTCATGCTCAATAAAATTTGATTTCTTCATAATCGATATTGCCGATCAACTCATCAATCGCCCGGATCCGCGAAGCGCCCAGACGTTTCAAAAAGCCGATCAAATGGTTCTGCCAATCGCGCTCCGCCTCATGTTTCCCCTGTATGATGTCCTGAAGGTCCGCAAAGCCGATCCGCAATTCTTCGTAAAAAACGATCTTGGCCAGGATCGCCAGTTCCATGTCGCCAAATACGGCATACAGCGCTTCGTATTCATCCCCGTACAGGCAGTCGCTCTCCAACAGATCCAGATAATCGTGTAAGGAGTAAAAATGGGACTGGATGAGCCGGACTTTTTCCTCCTTCGTTTCGCTGCGCATGATGTCGTCAAGCAGTCTGCGCAGCCGGACATCGCTCATCCTGTCCCCTGGTTTCAGCGAAATGACGACGGGTTTGATGTCCTCTTCTTTGTCTGTTATGATGACCGCCTGCAGGCTCCGGGATTCTGCGGCGTTGACGATTCGCTGCACAAGATCGCGGCAGCATCGTTTCATGTAATCCGTCGTTCCGGGATCCTCCATTGGCAGTTCTTCCCGCAACCGGTTCATGGCCCTGTGAATCATCGTGCCGATCCCGGCGGCGTCCGCATGGGAGAACATACGTTCCAGCCATTCAAATTGATAAGAGGAAATTCTGACCCGGCGGGCATCCCCGCCCGACAAAACGGAAAAAAAGGCATGATGGGACGCCAGTTCAAATATGTTGAAGGTTTGGTGCCGGTATCGAAAAAAGAACGGTACGACGCGGGAATTTTGGACCCCATTCCTGAAAACTGAAAAATCAGGGCGTCCGTTATCGTCAAAAGGTGTCCCATCTGCCAATTGGATATGGTTTTTAAATCCGTGAGGCACCGTTCTTCTTTTGGCATCGGGCAGGCTTTCCGTTTCATTCAATATTCGCTGCCTGACGTCACTCAATAACTGAATGACAGAACTGTCTCTCATATTTCCCTCCCGGTGCGGACAAAAACGGCTTTCTCGTTCACCTTCCCCAATATTAGCATGCAACTCGTCCGGCGGTTTCTTACGGATTGCGATTTAGGTTTTCGATCCCTTGTGCGAGGATTTCCTTTATTGTTTATGTCCACCTTTCGGAGGAATGATCGGAGCAGCTGCACTGGAAGGAGAAATAGAATGCCGTCCGGCATATTGTCTGGGCGAACAACCGGTCACCGTTTTGAAATCTTTGATCAGGTGCGCTGGATCGAAATAACCCGGTTCAACGTCCATCTCTCCGGCGAAAGGCCGGGTGCGTTTTTTCCATGCGCCCGGCCGGGTTGATGCCGTTTTTCATGATGTCAGCAAGCCAAAGAAATCTAGGCAATGTGTCGCGTTTTTACAATCGTCTTCCCTTTTTTCGTGATAAACTGATGTAGACAACACTTGGGAGAGATGAAAATGAGCAGAGCACAGCAACTCATGCGGCAATGGCTGACCCACCGGCTCGTATTGGAACAATTGCTGGAATTGATTCCGGACGAATGGATCCGCTACAAACCGTGGCATTCCGCGATGACGCTCGGCGAATTGGCGCAGCATATCGCCTTCTCGACAGATATGTTCGTCACGATCGCCAAATCGGGGGAAGGGAAAATCCGCATGCCGGCCATCACTCCTTGCGATACGATGGTTCAAGTCCTGGATGTCGTACGGCAACTGACGGAGAAAACGAAAGCCACCTATACCTCGTTGACCGATGCGGAACTCGAAATCGAATTCGATCACCCGCATCCCAACTTTAAAGGCCCGAGAGTCAAACTGCTTACCATAGCCAACGACCATGAAATTCATCACAAAGGCCAACTGTTCGTATACGCCCGTATGGTCGGAATCGAGAAACTTCCGTTTTTCATCTGAACGTGCGTTATGGCAACGCATAACCCCTCCGATCGATCGCCGATATGCGTCATACTCCCTTTGCTTTCATTATTATCAGACGATTATCAGACGCAGACCGGGAGGAAAAAGGTTGCTTTTTTACGGCAAGATGCCCGATACTCCTTCTATTCTATCCCGGGAGTCGGGAGTAAGGGGAGCGGAGGCGTCCCCGACATGATGGACATACCCTTCCCGCATGGCTTTCAGAATATCTTGCATATAAGGCTTCCACGTATCTTTTACAAAACGGGCGACGATAGGCCGAAAGATCACGGAAGTCGGTTTGAAGGAGTAGGTCCAGGTCAACTGCGTTCGGTCGCCCATGTCCTTGTAGACAAATTCCCCGATTGCGTGGTTGATGGCCAGACGTTGGAAACTGGTGAAACCCCAAACCATGTAGCGAAACACCTTCGGCGTATCGACAAGAACTTCTTCCGCCACATAATGTCCGTTCTCCAACACGACCCGACGGCGCGCTCCGGTTCTGTCCTGGCCCAGCTCGAAGCTTCCCCGGATCGGTTCGGTCCTGACCGTACGCGGAAAATCATCCCTTCCCTCCATGATATCCTGAAGGTCCACCTGATTAATCCAGGTGTAAAACTTGTCGTGCGGCGCATCGATCAGCGCGACTTCCTGGTTGCTGACATAGCCGTCATCGGCCGGTTCGGGCCTTTGGCCGGTATATTCCGGCGGTTTTTTGGGAGGCGACATGGACGAGTAAATGCCGACGATTGCGACAATGGCAACCAAAATCACACTTAATAGAACGAACGGCAATCTTCTTCGACTCCTTTTTGATATTTCACCGATTTGCCTTCATATGCATTTAATATCAAGATTTGCTTACATTGACTTGATATGCTGGAACTAAGTATACTGAATGTGCGTGGCTAAACCAGATCTTTCTTAATGGTAGGATTGAGAGTGTTATGATAAGGAGATCGATGATGGGCGATCAGGAACATCGCAAAGCGCTCGGCGACTTTTTGCGTCAGAAAAGGGCCAACTTGACGCCGGAAGAAGTCGGTCTACCTCCTGGCACACGGCGGCGGACGCCGGGATTGCGCCGGGAAGAGGTCGCGCAACTGGCCAATATCGGCCTTTCCTGGTATATGCGTCTCGAACAGGGACACGATGTCCGCCCTTCGGCGCAAGTACTGGAAAGTTTGGCACGGGTGCTTCGACTGACCCCCAACGAACGTCGGCATCTCTTTATGCTTGCCGGGCAATCCCTTCCTCCCCGCTACGAGGAAACCGTCAGTCCCGTTCTGAACAAAGTGCTGGATTCCCTATGCCCTTCACCCGCTTTTGCCGTAGGTTTGCGGTGGGATTTTCTCGCATGGAACAAAGCGGCTGAAATCGTTTTCGCGATTTCCGAAGGGAAACCGCCTCATGAACGGAATTTGATCTGGAGGCTGTTCACCAGTCCGCAAAGCAAGGCGTTGTTTCCGAATTGGGAGCAGCTCGCAAAAGCGATTATCGCGGAACTTCATACGGCAAGGGCCCGCTTTCAGGACGACGCCGATTTTGAAAGGCTGATCGCCGACCTGAAACGCGAAAGCGAAGATTTTCGCCGATTATGGCCGCGTCACGAAGCCCCCCGCTCACTGGACGGATATAAAATGATGAAGCATGAAGTACTCGGCCATCTCGAGTTTGATCATATCACACTGCTGGTGCCCGATCATCCCGATCTCAGAGTAATGATCTATTCCCCGGATGCGGACACGAAGACGAAGCTGGAAACGTATTTGAACACGGGAAAAGCGCATCAGGAAATCGCCCGCCGGCGATCCGGCACCCGCACGAATAGCAAGTAACAGGTGGCCGCTCACCAGGTTACCCATGCGATAACGGTGCCGAACCTCGTGTATCTCGATGAACTGAAGTAACTACTTTCTCCGAATTTCAACTCTCGTGCTCTTATTTCACACTTGTTGGCTCATTCAGGTCCGCTGCAAATAACTTTCTAAAAGCTCCGGCGAATATCGCTTGGGCCCCGGGTTGTCCCTTACTTGCTTCCATAACGCCGCGGCAACTTGCATCCGGTTTTGTTTCACTTGCCGCGACATCGGATCCCGGTTGAAATCCTGCACGAAACGATTCCATTCGTAGCTTTTCTCGTCCATATTTTCAACCGGTCTCTTCCCTTCGTACACTACGATCAAATCTGCGACCGTCATTTCGTGGTCTCCCCGGCGCTCAGCTTCCCGCAACGCTGCCGCCATCTCTTTCGTAAACGAGAATTTTTCTTGCTTGAAGTAAGCGGCAAAAAACTGTCGCGTCTGGCGATTGAATTTAAACCCGTCCGGAATCAACCGGGTCTCCAACGTAATTTCTTTCATCTGCTGCCGTTTGCGGCGGATTGCGTTTTCGTGTCGTTGAGGACCGATCGATTCTCCGCTTAACAATTTGCGTATTCTCGCTTCCAGCTCCGCTTTTGTCCCTGCGGCAGGAACGCCGAATTGGCGGCAAATTTCGCTCAATTCCGCCTTATACCAGTAGTGCTTCTCGAACTCCTGCAAAGACAGTTGCAAGGAAAATTTCGGGCGATTGCCGTTACTCATAATAGCCTCCCCAGATTCAGAACTGCGTTCTCCGTGCCATTTTCTCCCGGACTCGACAGTTAGTAGATGCACAAACCGCCTCATGCCCGTTCGCAAGAGGCACAAGGGATGTGGTGGTTGTGGATAACTGCGTGTGGTTTCCACATCTCATTTCAGAGATTTCATATAACGTTTCCGTGTTCACGACGCCCCACCGACTTAAGGCCCGTAGGGCCGGCCGCGATGCGGATGAGTGAATGGATGTGTCCGCTGAATCTGCTTCTCTGCTCCTGAAATCCAGCTTCGAATCCGCTTCTGACTATTTGCGGACCGAGGGCCGTCATGCCCGTTGCATGAATGCGGTGTTATACGAGCCGGAAGGAGGTGAACAAAACCCTCCAAAATGCCGAAAAACCTTATGTATCAAAGGTTTTAGCCGATGGATAAATTGTTCCATCTGAGCGTAAATAACTCGGTTTTTCGTGAAAGTTTTACGAAATCGTATACCGGGTTGTTATACGAACCACCCCCTAGTCGACTCGTATATCCGCTTTACCTCGCATAACACTCAATGGAGGATATGCGAAGTGTCAAGTCAAAAAAATGATCCAGCAAAAAGATTGCAAAGCCCAAACGTTACTTTCGATGAAGCCATTTATCTTTTCTTACAGGAATGTAAAATCCGGAATCTGACGGAAGAAACTATCCGCCGTTATCGCAATGGGTTGACCAAGTTCAGGCAACACCTCGAAACTAAGAAACTGAATTTGGGTACGCTAACCCCTTATGATCTGACCCACCGCATTATCCCCGGCATGCTGGACGAGGGATTGGCACTGAGGACGGTGAATTGTAACCTTTGCATCCTTAAAGAGTTTTTCAAATTCCTTACATGCGAAGGTTGGATGGAAACGAACATTTCCTCCGAATTGAAACCGTTCAAGGTTCAGCCCTCATTGACGCATACCTTCACGGACGGGCATCTGCAACGATTGCTTGCTCAACCGGACCGCTTCACCTTCACCGGCTATCGTAATTATGTCATGATGCTAGTGCTGCTAGAAACCGGCATCCGATTGAAGGAACTGGCGAACCTCCGGATTACAGATATTAACTTTGAAGAAGGATCGCTGCACATCCAGCAAGGCAAAGGACGGAAAGCCCGCCAAGTGCCGATTCAACGCACATGCTCGTTCGAACTAAAACGGTATTTACAGGAACGGGGAACGCTGGAACACGACCGCCTTTGGATCAACTTGGACAATCGCCCGTTTAAAGCTACGGGAATCCGGAGTATGATTTCCCGATATTGCAAAGCGGCAGGTATCAAAGGTATCCAATGCTCCTGCCACACTTTTCGACATACGATGGCGAAACAGTATCTACTAAACGGCGGCGACATATTTACGCTAAAAAGCATTTTGGGGCACGAGCGAATGGAAACGACGGAAATGTATGTCGAACTGTTTTCTCGAGACCTGCAAATTCAACATGGAAAGTTCAGCCCGGTCGAGCATCTGGTAAACGAATTTCCGGACGCCATCGACATAAACGGGGTGAGCCAGTATGAATAAACGCAGACAAAACGTACTGACTACCGTCGATGGTTCCAGTTCCGCAAAACAACAATTAAGCTTCGAAGATTTACTTCATTCTTTTATTCTCGATTGCAAAGCAAAAAACCTTTCGCCGCTCACGCTTCGATTTTATCAGGATAGCGTTCAACAAATGAAAGATGCTTTTCTGGAACAGGAAGTTCCGCTCGATATCTATACTGTGACTTCCCGCGAGGTCAAAAACCATTTTATCGCCTATCTGATCGACCGAGGGAAGTCCGACAATACCGTGAACGGTCGTATTAAAGGCGTCAAGCAGTTCTTCAGGTATTTGTTCGATGAAGGCTGGATGACAAATAATATCGCGGACGAGTTGCATGTGGTCAAAGCGGAAAAGCTGATGATTCAAACCTTTACCAGAGAACAAGTGGCCGATCTGCTGGAACAACCGGATCGCAAAACGTTCACCGGCTTCCGTGACTACACAATGATGGTGGTTTTGTTAGAGACAGGCATGCGGATCAGCGAACTATGCAACTTGAAAACCGGGGACTTGTTCTTCAAAGAGCAGGAAATTCGGATTTCGAAAGGAAAAGGAGGAAAAGCCCGCCGCGTACCGTTCCAGCAAACATGCGCAAAAATAGTCCGCAACTACCTAGACATCCGCGGTGACTTGGATACGGACGCTCTATTCGTCAATATCAACAACAATCCGATCAGCACCCGGGCGCTGCAAGAAAAAATGCAAGCATACGGTAGAGCAGCTGGGATTAAGGGGGTACGGGTTTCGCCCCATACGTTCCGCCATACGATGGCGAAGTTTTACATCTTAAACGGCGGCGATCCATTCACTCTGCGACGTATATTGGGGCATGCCACGCTCGATATGGTAGATTATTATGTTGAATTATTCAGTAGTGATATCAAACAGCAACACAAGAAATATAGTCCTGTCGAAAATATAAGGAAGTTGCTCTAATTTACGAACGGAAGAAGTTATTTTCTTCCGTTCAATTTTTTATTAGAATATTGCAACCAGTGTAATTACTTGGGAATCTTGAATAACCCAAGTCCCTTCACCGCTAAAATGTTTATAAGTAAAACCAAAAGATGATGAATTATTTGCGGTCGGATAAATAATAACGTCTGTAACATTTATATTCGATACAACTTTAGCATCGTATAAACATTTTATCGTCGCTTCTTTTGCTGCCCATGCTATCGTTTGAATTAATTCAATCTGATCGGCTAAATAATGTTGATTCCAACGGATTTGTTCAGTAGATGATAAGAAAAATCTTCTGAGATCATTTCGTTTTTTTATAACTTCTAAGTCACAACCTATTCCCATAAAAACGTCAGTACAAAAAGCAATCCCACGTCCCCAGGAATGGGATATAGACAAAGAGTACCTATCTTGAATCGGATCATTCACAATATGAGGAACCCCATATTTGTTATTCTCTATCGTAATAATAGACAAACTTGGTAAATAAATTCCTTGCAAGCTCATCCATTGATATATCGATAATTTAGCAGCCAATCGTCCGGCAAGCCAGTCCATACCGAATGCTCTGTGCTGTTTTTCACGATACCAAAGTGCCAGTTCTTGTTCTGATAGATGCATCAAATCATCCAATGAGCTTTGAACCAAATATCCAATAATTTGTTTTCCCATTATATCAAAATCTAGTTGACAGCTCGTAATACGATTCCCAATAATGCCCTCATTCATATTAATCACTCAATGAGTCCATTTGCATTTGTTCGACAGACGAAGCAAGTTGTAACAGTTGAATCATACTCGCTTTTTTTACGGATTCTAATTCCGCATGTGTCGCGATACAAGTCAATTTCCCAAGTCGGAAACCTGAATGTTCACAAATAAACCGTTGAAGCATCCCTAGCCCAAGGTAATTACCATATGCTTTTTTTATGAAATGCTGATTACGATATACTGCAACCAGATCAACGTAAGAATCCCTGATTTTTATACTAATAAAACTCATGCAGGGAAAACCCATTTGGTTTGTGTGATCTAGTTCCGGATTGTAGATTGACATTTCATACATGACGCGAATGCCACGACCATTTTGTCTTTCGCGACTTAATTTTGTTATAACATCTTCAATTTGATTAAATCCAGGATTATCGGAATTTGTAAACCCCCATCCTACAAGTCGGCCAAAATATGTACCTTTTCGGTTATCCGGCACTCTTCTCAACTTAGGATATATCCTATAAAATCTTTGATAAAAATCTGTTCTTGATGGCTTGCCGGATAACAAGTGAACAGGAAAAATCGTACTAGCTACAGTCTCGATAGTTTGAAATGACAAGCCCGTTAAAACCGTATTCAAACGTTTCCTAGTCTCTAGACAATCTTGAGATGGATTCTCAATTTCTACAATCAGGTTATAATCCTCTCTTCCATTCTGTTCCAAGTGCGATATGGATTTCATCCATGCTTCTGTAACGTCATTCCCACGTATCACATGGTTCATAATTATCTCCCCTTAGTGTTAAATTATCCATGCTTCTTTCTGATACTGCATAAAATATTGATAGCCTTCCATACCCCATCGATTTCCCCAGCTGTTCCGAATAATAAAATAGGGTAACCCATCACTCCGATTACCATAACCTACAATTAGAATTGCATGAAGCCCTTCATTCATAGGTGTGCTAGGAATTTCTATAACATTATTTTCTGGACAAAAAAACGTAGGATGTACCTCCAAAACGGAAATAACTGCCTGTTCTTTCGATAAGTATTTCTCAATAACAGATGGATGAGGAATAATTTTACTATAGTGGTTTATTCGGCGCCTCCTTGCTTCACGAAATATTTCCAACTCAAATACTTGTGCTATTTGACCGCAATGATCGTAAGGTACTGTCTCAGCCTTTGTTTGTCCAATTTGTTTTAAAACTCTAAGCGCTGAAGTGACCGTTGTACCTTCTTCGTTGTCTCCGTCTGCAATCTTGCAACATGTATATAAAAACTGCTCTGATAATGATGCGTCCTGCCGCCGTACATGCTCATGACATGACGTAACTGCAAACGCCACACAAGTCCCGCGCGCACCTTGATCTCTAACCACTGGCAGCATAGGTCGAAGATCAATCGTATGATGAAAAGAAAATGTCATGAGACCAACTCCTATCCAGCTAACAACCATTGCGGTGAAATTCCATGTCGTTTGCTTTGAATCAACAACTTTACTTGAAAATTATCAACTACCGTTTCCAATTCCCACGGCCTACAATTTTGGAGTTCTAGCAGCATTTCACCGGGTTCTCCTACTTTGAATTCGAAAAGACGTTCTCCACCGTTACCTATTTTAGGGTTTCCTGAAGCGAACCACTCACTATTCAACAATTCTAGGTGTTCAGATTCGAAGGAAACCTTCCATTTAAACCCAGTAGTCGGATTCTCCTTCAATGACAACCGAATTGTATCCCCTTGTCGCGGATAAATAATAGATCCGTGATCAAGTTGACTCAGCATCCAAATATCATTCCAACTGGACTCCAGGCTTTCTTTTCCTAATTCTGCTTTCATGTCTCTTGGCGAAAGAGATGATAGTTTTTTATACTGAGAATCAGAAATTAATTGTAACGCAAGTAATCTCCCGATTGTTGCTATGTAACTAGTTCCAAGTCGAAGAGAGAGAGAATATGCTTGCATTGGTCCGATCTGATTACGGGAGTTTTGGATTGAAATCCCCATTTTTTGCAGGGACTTCACGATTAATGGTCGAGGCATAAGAAGACATGATGCAAATGTTTCAGCGATACGCTCGCGTTCATCTCGCTTGTAAGCTTCAAGAAATAACTGTTCTGATGTATCGAAACTTACAGGGTCTTTGCGAAGGTGATGGCAATATTCATGGGCAACTGTATATCGTTGCCGAGTAACCGGTAAGTTTTCGTTCACCAAAATGCCCGGAATGGCCCCTGTCACTTCAGACGGAAGGTAAGCTCCGGCAAGGTTACCAAGCTCTTGAAAATTAAGGACAATATTGTCGGCTTCCACGATGGAAAATACGTTTACTGGCTCTTCAAAATTTGTCTTGTTTCTCTGTAAAATTCGCCCTGCTTCCAATGTGGCAATCTGGAAGATTTGTGCCCTCGATAAAGACATATTTCCATCCCTCTTCTCGCCTATGACTTCGAGCTCATATTTTTCAAAAACTGAGCAAACCTCAAGACCTGCTCACGATCCTTTTCTGTCAAATCTTTTGCTGTCCTCGCCAGTAGCTGAACGGAAGGTTCGTCACCTTCACTCTCTTCACCATAAAAATAATTGACTGGATATTTATATAGTTTTGAAAATTTCTCTAACTCTAATGTATCGACCTTTCTTTTCCCACTTTCTATAGCTGAAATCGCTGCACGTGGTATTCCCACATAATCAGCCACAATTTGCTGAGATAATCCAAGATATTCGCGGGTTTGTTTTAGACGTTCTGCGATTTGTTTCATTCTTTCAGTTGATTCCATGTTATGCTCCTCCTTGAATGCTTTCTATGAGAGTACAAAAACGTCGGAAGGAAGATTTTACATGTTTATGGATATCATTTATTACTTTAGCTTCCGGAATCCGAATGTTCAATTCTTCCTCTATTGCACCTAATATTTCAAGAAAATAAATGGAGGGAATTTCTGCGTCCCCAAGAGTCTGCAACTCATTATGGATACGATCCGGATTGTCAAAACACATCGTTTCTAAAAGCTGTACAATTGTCTTTTCCAACTCTTTAATTGACATGGAATCACCCCAGCAAACCAATTTGGTCAGGATCATTGATATTATCTGAAATAAAACCCTGAACTATCGTTTTTTGCGCAATGCATCCGGGGTGACAATTATGATCTGTTGTGCATTGCTTACGTTGTTGCAGTACATTTCTTACCTGCCTTAAATATTCAGAGGAATTCCAAATATCAGCAAGCGACGACTGTAACACATTTCCATGTTGTCCTAATACCCGAACGTTAACAAAGGCACTGCACGGATAAATGTTTCCGTAGGCATCAACTACTAATTCTTCAACACCTGCCGTACAGTTACTTGTCATATCTGGGGCGATAAATCCAAAAGCCGAACCGAGTTTCATTTCCACACCACTAAGTGGCTTAAGGGTCCTTAACAGATCAATAAACCGCTTCATATCAATGTAATCAGGCTGAAGTTCATCTCGATTCTTCTTTCCTCTTCCATGAGGAACATAGCGTAAGATACGAATCGTTTGACAATGTAAGTGTTCAGCCAATTTTACTAGTTCAGGAAAGACATCAACGTTGCGTTTTGTCAGAACGAAATGTAAATCAACCGCAATCCCAAGTTGAGGACATTTTTCTATAGACTCTATTGTTAATTGAAAACTTCCTGATTGTTTGGTTACCAGTTCGTGTCCATCCGGAGTCGCATCGTAAAGACTAAAAACAGCTTTGTTAGGCAAAACAGAATAATCGCTGAGTGCGCCCGCATTTAACGAAATTAATTGTTTATCTCTCTTCAATACACCACTCGTGAAGACAACTGTAGATAGTCGATTTTCTGAAGCGAGACGGAGCAAATTGGGTAGTCCTTCGTACAGAAAAGGTTCACCACCGGTGAACGTTATTTCCTCTCCTCCCAACTCTGTAAATTCTTTTATCAATTGTTCTACTCTCAAATAAGGTAAAGCTAGATTTTGCAAGGGGTGGGCGAAAGCGGAGCAGTGTGCACAAGCAAGCGTACAATGCTTCGTTAACTCTATTTTTAATTTCTTAAGCTTCATACGCCGTCCCCAACTCTCTGGTTATATTTAGGTATATTTCAACGATTTGCTTATGAAGATTTTCTACTGTATCAGATCCATCTAAGACATGGACACGGAAAGGATCACACTTTGCCGCGAACAGAAAACCCTCCCTGACCTTTTCTTGAAAATGAATCTTTTCAAAATCAAATTGATCTTGTTCATCCTTTCGATTGGCAATCCGTCGCATTGAGACTTGCGGATCAATATCAATAAGAAACGTTATATCTGGTTTTCTGTTTCCTGTAGCCTGTGCAGTTAAGTGATCAATCAGTGTTAAATCAAGGCCGCGACCGAATCCTTGGTATGCAATACTTCCGTCAATCCCCCGATCACTGATCACCATTTTTCCTGAATTTACTGACGGAATAATAATCTTTTGAACTGTCTCATGTCGATCGGCTTCGAATAACATCAACTCAGTAAAAGATTCTAATTTTTGCTCCTTTACTTCTTTTACCATACGTCGAATTTCTTCACCGGTCTTTGTTCCTCCAGGCTCTCTCGTTAAAATAACAGCACATCCTTGCTTTAACAACCAGTCGTACAATAATTTTGCTTGAGTTGACTTACCGCTTCCGCCAATTCCTTCGAATGTGATCCATAACCCCCTCACGAACAAGCCTCCTCGATCGTCTGATAATCAAACAAAAATAAATTGTCAAGTCTTATTTTCTTACAAATAAATATACACTGGAATTTTATTCTTGTCAAATTATCAGACAAAGCATTAAAATCATGTTTGAAAAACAATCAAAGTGGGTGGTTATTCCAACATTCAGTCACAAAAAAACCTTCGGTTATTCACCGAAGGGAAATATTTAAGCTCTTGACTAGATAAATCAAATATGTAAGTAAGGGAACGGTTTTGTATCCGCGCGGATATATAGTGGATGTTTCGGATGACCATCCTTGGATAGCTCTAGTGCGTATAAATCGAAAGAAGCAACTAGATTCAATACTTGTCTATTTCGATTCAGCAAGGTGCCTTTTGTACCCCAAGCTAGTACAGCTACTTGAGATCTTCTTAGAGCATCTATGATATATGTATCATTGTATGCACCAATTGGATCTTCTACACTCAAAAGTTCTTCGGGATTTGTTGCGCGGTAAGCAAATAAATTAACAACTTCTAATGAGCCAAATCCCCACTGTTTTGCAAAGTTAATACATCTTGTAATAGTTGGGTCATTTTTCTGTTCATCAGCAGTGCTTGGATTAAGCATAATAAACGTCACTCTCGGACCACCCGAGTGCCAACATCTCCAGAGCGAATATCTGTACCTTTCTGTGGGATCGATTATAGCACCTGATGTAGCTTCATCTAAAATGTAATCAAATGTCAGTTGCATATAGACTCACCCCTTAAAATTATTATACATAATTCAAAATCCCTACATTGAAGAAATTGATGAATTTTCATTGAACGTTTTTGAACAAAGGCACTCAGGATAACTAAAAGCAGCGACCTATGACTTCCATGAATATACAATCTCTAAAAACCATATCAAACATTCCACATAATCTTAATATTTCCTTCTTTAATAATCGAAGATTTAAGAATGAATATGAACCTTCCGTTTATCATAAGACAATTAGAAAAGGAGACTAATATAAAAGGATTTTGAAGTAACTTTTTTAGTCGGTATACTATCATCCTGCAACACTAATCGTTTTAGCATTGGCTGCCCTGAAATCAAAAGCAACCAGACGCGCACTTTCATCTGCTGCCTCTTACTTTTTAAGAGTCGATGTTAGATATGTATTTGACGATGCGGGAGAGGCTGAGTTTTGTGTGCAAATGAAACGTTCCAACAGAAATCGGATTTTTGCCGGTTAGCGAGTACAGGTCATCGTTTGTTGATGCCTAAACTGGCCTGTGTTGTCCCTCAAAAGTAGCTGCATGAACAGGCCAGTTTGAAGTATAAACGTTTTACAACAAACCATCCCGGTACAAATGCCGCATCGGCGACGATTTTGTGTGCTTTGCCCTCATTTCCGGCCGCCACAAGTTCACATACTTTTTTACCATGTCCTGAGACGTGTGCCCAAGAATGTCCTGCAAGCTGTAAGGATCCCCATCATTCATGATGTACATTTTCGCAAACGTGTGCCGCAATGTATGCGGACTGACTCGCACGTTCGTAATTCCAGCGTCTTTCCCATACTGACGCAGAGCTTCTTGGAACGACCGAACGCCGAGCGGCCGACCATCAAGTGTGACAAAAAAGTGTTGCGATTTTACATCGCCCCTTGCCTTAATGTATCGGATCAAGATTTTACGGACCTCATCGCAAAACGGAATGTCGCGCGGCTTTTTGCTTTTTCCGATGACGCCGAGTATCTGGCTTTCCTTCAAGTCAACCTGGCTCATTTTCAGCTTAGTCATTTCCCCGACGCGCAGTCCCGTATCGAGAATCAAGGACAGCATGGTATAATCCCGGAAACCGGTGAACGTATTTTGGTCCGGTTGCTTTAGCAAAGCGATGACTTGTTCCTCCGTAAAAGACTGAATGGTTGGCTGGTGGCCTTTCCGTGTTTTCAGGTGTGCCGCCGGGTTGTCCGGGATCCAGCCCTCCTCATGAAGAAATAAAAAGAAGCGCTTGATCGCCTTGATCCGGTTGTTGATGGTGTTGAGCTTGTAGCCTTTCTTCTCCACCATCGTCATAATAAACCTGTTTCGCAGGAAATCTGTCGTGACGTCATAAACACCTGCCTCAATCTCCTGTTCCTGCAAGATTCGGCGGTAGCATTCCAAACTGCTTTGTTCGAACTTAACTGTATGATCGCTTGATGTTTCCGCGCGGCGGGCTTGGATAAACAATTTTACGGCTTCCTCCCAGGTCAACCGGTAACCGGCCCCGGAAAACGCGCCGGAATCGTACAATTCATTACTGCGCCGTTTGTGCGCGGTTTCGTTTTGCCGAAACATGCGTACTACATTTCCGCCCATGGCTCATCCCTCCGTCCGTTGTGGTTGCTTTCCTGATTTATGTGTTTATCGCAGATTTCGTAAAAAGAAGCTGAGATTTTATGTTTGAAAACGGTCCATGAATGCCTTCCATCCTCTTCATGGTTCACGTGATTTTCAACGATGCCGGACCGTTACATGTTGTTCCATCTTTTTTCGACAATCTGACCATATCGCCTCCCAGTTTGGACATGGAAAGCATAAACAACCGTGTGCCTCATCTTTGTTAATGAAGGATCTTTTCTGTTACCTCGAAAACAACGAATTCTGCCGGCGCTTTTTCGATGCCATATGCCTCCTTCATCCGTTCCGAAGCCCGTTGCTGCGCCAGTGCTTCTACTTTCGAACGTTCTGACGTGAAAACCGTAACCCGAATCCGGTAACCGTCCGCTACTAACCCGCATTCATACTGCCGGTCCACATTATCAACCCTTTTCATCTGATTTGTTCCTGCAGGAAAGACACAAGTCCTGTCCTTTGTATACCTGATCAAAAATCCCCGGTTCGACTCTAATCGTTTTCCCGCAACGACTGCATGTGAAAGAATAACGGTTCAACACAACTCGCCTCCTGTGCCGTGAAACAATAAAACCGCCCCAGCGGGACGGCTTTCGTTTGCACGTTTGAACATATTTGTTTTTGAACAATTATCGATTCAGTGAAAGATCACAAGCTACCCATCATCATCGTGCCACTCTTATATTGTGCCACGAATTCCTTGATCTTTGATTGGGTGTAAACCAAATCGACGTGCAGCAGGAAGCGCTGTTTCCAAATAATGCTCCGCTTCCTTCTTCGCTTGCGCGACCGTTAAGTGATTAAAACTGGCATGCTTTCATCCCTCAAAAGAACTTCAGACCCTTGTTAACGAATTCGCAGAGGTGAAGATATTCCGGAGTCTGAACTCGATCGGGCTTTCCACCAACAACACCAGTCGAAGATTGCCCTTAGCTTCCATCCAAAACACCGGCTCTTTCAAATAATACTGCGGGCGATAAACCCATGCCGGGCACTCCAAATTGTAATCGTTGCACAGCTTTTCTGCCATACCCGCCAAAAAAGGCAGGATATGGGGAGCCAGGTTCGGATAAAAGGCAGGTTCCTGTTCCACCATTTGTTTTCTTTTCTCATTGTCGCTGCGATAAAATTCATCCAAAAAATTACCGGTATGAATTTCGAAGCTTCCTGCATTCTGACTGGTCAGATGCGCGATATCACGCAACTCCATAATGACCCCATCCTTTTATAATCCGTTGCCGAAAAGTTCTTCCAGCACATACTGCGATCTCGGCGGCATCCGATTTTGCGGATAAAATTTCTCAAGTACTGCCAGCGCCTCGTTCATCGTCCGAATGCCCAAGTACCTCGCCAAAAATTGAATGTCCTCCCGATCCTTGCTTTCAAACCCCCGCGCGGCCAAACATTTCATGGCAAACATATACTCCGCTGTAGCCGCGTAGATCGCCAGATTGGACATACGCTTAAACAACCGGACGTCATGATTGCGGGAGACGTATCCCTTGACTGCGGGATTCAACCAATCCGGCTCCAGATTGTATTCGTCCGCAATATTTTTGATAATGGTATACATTTCACTTGTCGGCGCAAATACGGCGTCTATATCTTTGGTGACTTCCCGGCTATGGAATACAAGGCACATGACCGCGCCTCCGAACAGGCACAGCTCCCCATGCAACCCTTTCTGTTTCAGTCTCTCGTTTACCACTTCCAAATAATTCATGATCGCCGACCTACTTAACAAAATGATCTTCTCCTTTCATTATAAGTCGATTGCACTTATTTCAAAAGCGAGAAACGGTTCCCGAAATTTGCCGCACGTCGCGGCCAACGTTGCCCCTGTACGCGGCGCAGATATTCATGTCGGGAAAAGATGCTGACCATGCAAAATGCCCGCCAATTGGCGGGCATTTTGCAAGAGCCATTTTTATGTTTCCATTGTTCAACCGCAGACATCTTACCTTAATCCTTTGAGGCCAGTTGAGATAACAATTCCAACCACCTGCTGAAGTCCGCTGTTTTGGACCAGATCGAAAAATATCCGCTTCGATCTGCTGGCTGTGTTCTTTATCGCCTTGCTGTAGGGCTTTCTTCCAGCCAATCAGTATTCGCGTCACTTCCAATGTCAGTTGTTCGGTCCGTTTTTGAAGCTTTGTCAACACCCTGAATCCCCCCTTTTTAAGTGCAAAACCCATATGAGGTAAATCCCGATCATTGGGGTGGATCCGCATTACCGAACCTTTCATCGACAGGAATCTGGCGGATCAATTCATCTAGACTGGCATACATGTGAAACCCGTCCAGAAACCCGCGTACGTACATCTCCTCTTTTTCTATGGACTCTTGAAAACTAAAACGGTCCTCCCATTCCACAAACTGGCGGTGCTGTTCTTCGGAGAACGTTTCCTTGAGCTGTTCAAATAACTCGGACACTTCTTTCCATGCCGTACTATGTCTTGGATGCATACGCATGCGCTGGCCGAGCACATCAATTCGTTTCCGGAAAGCCGCGATCAACCATGGAGGTACACCATCCACACCCATTTCTCCTTTCCTCGGAAGGTGTGTCGATCTTACCTCTGCTGCGCCCGGTGTAGCAAGTCGTTTCTCCCGATTACCGACTTCTTTTATCGCCGTGTTTCGAACGACCAGTCGACGCTCTTACCGTCAAAATGGCGTACCGTTTTCTCCACCACCGCGCGGATTCGGATGTTGTTCGGCGGGCCGCCGTCCCATCCCCGGTCGTAGTTGGCCAGATTACGGTTGAATCCGGCAGACCGATCCGGGTACACAGTCAGGCGGCTGATTCGCCCTTCGGCAATCCCGTATTTGGTCGGTTCTGAAAATACTTGGGCCTGAACAAAATATCCGTCCACTTCCCCTTCGAACAACCGGCCCATGAACCATGGACCCTTCTCTTGAAATGACATGTTCATCCCTCCCCAAATGAAAAGGACATGACCGTTTGTACCGATCCTGTCCCTCTTAATCGTAAGGCTGGTTTTCTTTGATGGTGCCGCACTTGTCGCACTTTACCGTGCACGAACGAGGATAATTCAGCCGTTCCATTCCGCTCAAATGCTTCGGATACTCCTCCACTTTGATGACTATGAAAATCCCGCCGCAGGTACATTTGAACACACCACTCACCTCCTCCTTTCTGTTTCAAGCTTCTCTGTCATTCCATCCGGAAATCTTGGCCATTCAACACCCCGCGCAATGCCCGTTCCAATTGCCTGTCCGTGGCATCCATGATGGATTGCGGATTGTATCCTTTGTCCCTCGCAAAAGCGGCAAGATCCCGACGGAAATTTACATCTGAAACACAATGAGACACGACCAGCACGGTGATCCAATCCTTCGGCAAAGAAATTGGGTTCTTCATCGCACGCCTCCATTTCTGGTCAATGTTTATTGGTAAAACTTCAAAGCCTGCATTTCTTTCATGGCTTTATTGCAGAGAAAAAATCCGCCAATAATTTCGGATTTCATCCAGTTCCCCGCTATGCCATAGACTTTTTCCGGCACGCGTTTCAAATTGCCATTGCCACTGGTTAAATCGATCACGGCGCACATAAACGGTAACCGGGTTGCCGTATTTATCTTTGGTATGCAATTGAACGACATTCTGACTGATTGGCATCGTTTCGATGAAGAATAGAAATTGGGACTGGCTCATCGAGTCACCTCCCCGTTCCCTTAAAAACACAATGGAGAAATCCGAATTAGATCCTTCTCAAGCTCACTCTACCCGATATGGTGTGAATCTTTCCGTCTTATCAATTTGCAAACAACGCTTCGGTAGCTACCAAACTCATTGACTACCCGGCGATCTTGTTTTTTTGGCTCGTTATTCGATTCCGATCGCCCGGCCAATGGGAACGCCGTTCATCATATCGTAAATGGCATCGCTGTCGGCGTTCGTGTAAAGGATCAAATGCCCTTCCACCTTCGCCATGTGCTGAGCGCCATTGTAGGAAAACGAGAGGGCAGCGTCCGGATACGCTTTTTGCACTTTTCGTTTGAAATGGTCATAGTTCATGCAACTGCTTCTTTCCGGGGTTTATTAGTTCTTCTTGGGATACAGGAACGAGACACCTTCTTTGAGCTCCAGAACGCCTTTCTTTTTCATAAACGCCTCCAAGTCTCCTTCGTAGACCTGAATTGTCACGCCGTTTTGATCCCGGATGTAGTAATACGTATCGCCAAAACCGTTCTTCTCTTTGGATATGACCTCCAGTGACGGCATCCATTCCCCCTCCTCCGTCAAACCCGTTCCATAGCAAACAGGCGGCTGGACCGGACAAAAGCATCCGCCGCCGGACGGGATGTCGTACATGCGCATTCCTCCATAGACACGAAAAGAACCCCTGCGTACAGGAGTCCTTTTCGTGTAAAGTGATAAAGAGAAAAATAAACCCGAACTAATGCGTTCCACCCGTACCGAAGTCATCATACGAGGACAGGTTGGCATGGTAAAAAACAATATCGCCGTCCTTCAACTGAAACGTCACGCCGTACGGATCAGTGAAGCTGCGCTGGAATCCTTCCATCTGCCACTGATTGTCCAGCGGTCCATAGATGTACTGCAAATGCGGGTTGTTCAAATCCCGGTTTCGGATAGTCTCCATGTTGAAGTTGACAATGATAAAGCCGTCCTTCAGGAATATGGGCGAACTATCATCCAGCCGGTTCGTGCGCCCGTACTCAGCCAGGTTGAATCCTTTCGGCACGACATACGGCGCGGCGGGCAGACTGTATTCTCCGTACCACTTCTGCACCGAAGCGTTGGCGCGCGCCGCATCGACGCCGGACGGCACGTTCATGCTACCTAAGAACGTCCTGAGCTGGGGCGGCAGCAGCATAATGTCATATCCTCCGACGTAGGTCGTTTTTTTGACGTCTTTCAGGTACTGGTCGATATACGCCTGCTTCGTGCCGGAACCGCCGTTCAAACTCCACAGCGAGTTTGCCGTGTTGATCAGCTCCTGCTGCGGCACATTTCTCAGCCGTGCATCCAGCGTAATATTGCGCCGCTCCGCATCGTCGCTCGACCCGATCCGGATAAACTTCTTGTTCCCGGAGTGGTAGTAGAGATCAACTTCCTGCCGGTTCTTGCCTTTACTGTCCACAAAATAGAAGGTCGGAGTAATACGAATACCGTCGCCCGAGCCAAACATATTTCCTTTCGTTTTGATGTCAAACTTGAAATGATACCCCGTTTTCACGGCCACGTTTTTCTTCCCGGCTTCCGGGTGGCTGCCCTGACGAACCGGCAGCACGAACGGAGGCTGGTTGCCCCGCGCCGCGCCGTCAATCCCCTTCGTACCGACCCAATAGGCATTTCCGGTTGGCGCTGCGCTGCCCTTTTGCGTCCGGAATACCGTTTCCCAATTGTAATCTGCGATGTCGGTGATGCGGAAATCATAGAGACGGCCAATGACCTCCACCGGAACAACCTGCGTGGCAACATGATTGGCCACCTCCAGATTGGCGTTCATCTGTGTGCCAAAAGAAGACGGCGGGCTGTTTTCTGCAAAGGTGCGGAACAATACGTCATAGTTGCCTTCATCGACCCATACGGGCAAGAAGAACGACATCTGAAGCTGCCCGACCGGAATGGACGTCCACGTTTCTTTCGGAATGAACATCGATTTGTCGGCGTTGTATACATCAAACGGGAACCAGACCTGCTTGTCTTTCGTGTACTTCGCATAGTCCCGGTTGCCATAGCCTGGAATGTCCCGGTGCTGTCCGCTGGTTGGCACCGTTACGGTAAACGGCCGGTCCAAAATGAGCGCCGATCGCCCGGCAGCCGGTTGCGTCTTTTGGTTATGCGCCTTGTCGTCCGAAACGGAGGCATAGTTGACTACCGGTGTATGCACGGTAACGGTGTTGATCCCGTTGATCGGAAACGTTTTATTCTCCCCGCCGTTAATGCCTTTGACGAGTGAATAGAATATCGTGCCCGAGCTTGGCTGGTTGGCTTTGTTTACCTTGCCGGAATCGATCAAGTACCCTTTTTCGTACAGTACATCCTGCCCGATCATGGGCGGGGCCGGAATCGATCCGGGTGCCGGAGCCTGTTCCTCTACCGTCCGGTTATCCATCACCGTCGTTCCATTGAAGACGAGCGAATCGTTTTTCACCTTGATCTTGCCGATCGCCTTCTCGGCGTCGTTTTTCCAATCCTCATTTGGAACGGAAGGACGGCTGGAGCCTCCGGAAATGGTCTGACCCGGCAGCGTCACATTCGAATAGACCGGATGGGTAATATGCGCATCCAGCGAAGCATCGTGGGCCGCAGAAACATTCGGCGGGGTGTAACCGTTCGGCTGAACGGTGACCGTTCCCGATGGCAGCGCATAGTTGGCAAATGTCGCTTTTTGAATGCCGTATACTTCAAGGCGGTTGATGACCCAATAGCTGTATTTGCGTTCGATCGTATAGCTTTTGGTCACCGTCTGCGTGTCCGAGCGGGGCACGGTTATCGTAGTCGGATTGCCATCCGCATCCGGAGGACCGGAACGTGTTTCCGTCCAGGTCAGCGTGTACGTTTTGCTCACTTGAATCGGATACTGCTGCGTGCCGGATATTTCGACAAACTCGTTCCGGTACAAATACGCTTTCGACAAGGCATTCACATACAGGCTTTCGGAGGTCGGGATTCCTTTCAGCACATCGAATTTCTCTGCGCCGCGCTGATCCGCCCTGATGACGCCTGTTGCGCCCGGATCCATGACTTCTGCCTGCCTGGAATCGCCTGGAGTCGTATCTCCGCCATCCGATTTGCGTACCGTATGGTCCGTTGTGGAGTCGCCGGTATTCCCATCCACATCTTTGACGACGACAGTCATTTGCACCGTCACACTGGAACCGGAAGAAAACGGGATTTTGATGGGGATCGTTTTGCTGGCTGATGTGCCGGTGAGCGGTCCGGTTTTGTCGCTGTCTTGTGCAAGCGCAGCATTTCGGATATCCGTGATTTCGTACGATTTCAGATTTTTTAGCGCTTCGGCTTCAAAAACAAAATCCCCGTCCACTTCGGCAACCGTCTTGTCCACCGTATCCGGCGCTTCAATCCGGGAGGTGACATTCACCGAGGAGGGGATTTTATAGATGCCGACAAAGTTGGAGCCGCCTGCCGCTACGGTGATCGATCGCTCCCGAAGCTTCAGGTCTCCTTTTTCCTGAATAAATTGCTTCATGTCCGGTTTATCGTTGTTGATAATATACGACCGGATAATTTCGTAGGTTTGGCCGTTATCGGTGATTTGCTGTTCAAAGGTATGGGTGGCCTCCGCCCCGGTCGCGTACTTACCCTTGTCCGTTTCCTTCAGCTTAGTGCCGTCTTCTTTCTGGTAAATGGCTTTGACCGGATTGTCCTGTTCCTTGTATTCGGCGATGATGTCGGCTCCGCTTAAATACACACTGATGTGCCGGTCGAGCAGATTTTCCTGTCCCTTTTCCCGAACGAACTTTTTATTCCCCGGATTGTTTTTGGATACAAAATACGACCTGACGATTTCATACGACTTGCCGCCTGACTCGAATGTTTCCTCGAACGTATGCTCGATCTCTTCCCCGGCTTTATAGTCGCCTTTATGGAATGTGCGCGTCGGATCCGGAATAACGGCGCCCGTTTCGGTTTTACAGACGATATCGACCGGAAAATCCGGACTGTCATACGTCACCGGAACGCCATAATAATCGTCCAGATCGTCAGGATGCGCCCATGGCTGCGCCTTTTTGATTCCATCTAAGGTATAGTACGGTCCGCCGATTTTGTTCCCGTTTTGCGTAACGATCATGATGGCATATAGATAAAGTTGATCATTCTGCTTGATGCCTTCCATTCCGCTGTCTGTCAAAGCCTTCGTTACTCTCGTCTCCGGTACTTCAAAAAAGGTGGTGACCGGTGTTCCTGGTGCCGGATTTTGGGGATATTGATCCACTTGTTCCAGGCCCTCGATTGATGCTGAGCCTGTTCCTGTCGGATCGCAGTGTTTGCCTTTGGAATCATACGTACATATGGACGCATCTTCCCTGCGCACAGTCCAACCGACCGTTTTGTATCGAATCCCTGACGAAGCGGCCGTACTTGTGATGTTAAATGTTATTTTCCCGCCAGTAATTCGAACTTTAGGAACTTCCGCGTAAATTCTATAGGAAAAAAAGGACAACAAAAAAGTGCATGCTAGCAGCATGCACAATCCCAATTTGATTCTTTTATTCATTTTTAATCAACCTTTCGGATGATACTATTAAAAAACAGGCTCGCTCCCGGACTCACTTTTAAGGTTTTTCCCCAATTTCCTCCGACGTTCGTATCCATTACAATATCCGAATATCCCTCGTACCAAACCCCCTTTTCAAATGGAGTGTCGTTAGGAACCCATGTATCATTCTCCAATTTCATGTCACCGGGAAACCAGGTATCATAAACAAGTGTTTTGTGCTGTTTGAAATGATTAAACTTGATCCTGAACTTTGACCGAACGTTATACCCTCCGAATCCATCCTGATATATCATGGACGGTTCCGGATCGAGGTATCCCTCAATCACAATTTGATTATCCTTTACCCAATCGACATATTCCCGAGCTGCTTTCAGTTTCCCGACATTGCCGTCCGACTGCACCTCAGCCAACTTCTCAGCCCATGTGTCATCAATCGTCCTGTAGTCGACATTGAGCCATAATGCTCCGAATGCTTTTAACCGATCCATCCAGATGTCAATGTTTTCTTTCTTGAATTCGGGCCAACTGGCGTACATCTCCGCCGATACGGACCTTTCCTTGACATCGGGATGGGAAAACGGGTACTTCATCTCGTACATTTCATTCGGAACATCAGCCAAAATGTACGGATAGTCCTTCGCATTTTTCGGAAGGTTGGTGGTGCGAATCAGGCGTCCCCACTGATCGTACTTTCCCTCGGCATCTTCCTTTGTTTTGATGTGCACGGTTGCGGTAGCTTCGTCCCACTTGACTTCCGCGCCCAGCACTTCGCTCACAAACCGCAGCGGGACGAACGTTCTGCCCCCGCTCATGATCGCCTTTGTGTCAAAAGCGACTTCTTTATCGTTGACGAGTGCTTTGTTTTCGCCGATAGTAAGCCGAATGCGCTGATCGCCCCGTTCGATTGGAACCGACATCGTATCCGGCTCCCAGCCTACTTTGGCATTCATTTTTTCAGCCACAAAGCGCACCGGCACGAGCGTCCGGTTGTTTTCATCGATGAATGCCTGCGCATCTGGAAACCAGATTTTTTGTCCGTCCATGACGACGCTCACAAACGCCGGGGCTTTCGCTGCCGCGTTGGATATCCCGGTCATAAGACCAAACGCCATCATTACGGCCAAGCTTGCGCTAACCCATTTTTTCACGCTCGATTCACTCCTTTTTTCGAGAATAATTGAGAATATCAGGAAAAAATCGACGTTGTGCCTCCATCATATAATCCCTGTGCCGACCTGTCCACCCCGTAGCGCTTGAATTCCGATTTGAGCCGATCGCTCATGGATGGTTGCTGCATGACAGAGGCATATACCCTTTTTGCGCAGCCGCTTTTTCGCTGGCAAACGTTTCTTCCACCGGGTACGGGAACGCACAGGTATTGCGGTAATACACCTTTCTGCCGTCTTTAACCGCCCCCAGTATAATCGGCTTTTTCAACACCCGGCTCCCGCCAAGCGCGTAGTTGTTATACGTTTTCCGCCCCATCGGAATGCCCTGAACAAAAGCCATGACGCCGATATCGTTCACCGTATTGTTCCATTCCTCTTCGCTGATCGTCGGAAGCGTAAACGTATAGGAAATGCCGTTGCGTGAAGCATACTGGTTATGCCGGTTGATCCGGTACGCCAGCTCGTTTTGAACCGCATTTACAATCCTGCTGCGCCGCACTTGCTCGAACAACTCCGCATTGTGCAGCAACGGAATCGAGGATTGGATTTCCGAGCGAAAGCCCTCCTGCCATGTCCGGCTCCCGGCTTCGTATACAATTACGTAATCGTCCAGCGTGAAGGATAAGCTGTTTCCCTGCGCATCGGCATATGCGTATGGCTTCTTTGGTCCCCATACGGGACGCATTTCCGTTTCACCGGCTGCGTTCGTAAACTCTTCTTCGGCGTACACCCAAAAACCGTCATAGCCAATGACGATCACAGCCGGAATGTAGCGGTTCAGAACCCCCTGTGCGATTGGGTCTTCTGCAACGCCAAAGTTCATGTACAGCGTCCGGTAAAACGTATCAATCGCTTCCTCCTTATTCACCTGCACCCGTTTAGCCGATTCATACCGGGCTTCCTGCTGTTCGTTGACGTTGATCAGCAGCGCCCGCGCCGCATCGTCCACTGCCGTATCCAGCGCGGCATCATATCGCAGCTCCGTAATCATCATCCGGCGCTGCGTTTCGGTATCGGCTCGATTGATCACATAGAAAGGAAGCAGAATCAATACCCCGACGATCGCCCAATTAATAATCTTCATTTCGCACCGCCCCGCCGTAGGGAATGAAGATTTTTTCATGTGGGCTGCTGGCGTTGTTCAGAAAATCGTGCAGGATCGTGCCATTCGTCCGGTTCGTGTTCTTTACCACCACATAAAACATATCCCCGACATGCAGCTTGTAGCGGCGCGACGGATCGTCCTTGCCCGCCGCGCTGTCCGGAAACAGCACATGGAAAATTTGCGCGTTGTAGAACCGGTCAAAGTGAACCTCGTATTCGTTCCGGAACGTCTCCGGACGCGCCGGATCGTCGTAAACCGGAATGTATCGCTTTTGCCCGTGCTCCATCTGCACATCGAATGTGTTTCCCGTTGCATGTATCGCTTGCAAGAAATCGTTATACATGGACGGGGAGATGAATCCTTTGTCCCTGACCGCATCGACAAACGAAGTCGTGGCCCGCAGGACAACCAGCTCCGACACGTCGTCTTGCTGGTCAAACGCGGCCGAGATCGGAAAAATATATAATAGAAGAATCGCGATGATCACCGCGAACACTTTCAAAATACTGTTCATCACACACCCCTTTCACCGCGACACGAATACGATTTGCTTAAGCTGTCCATCTGGCCCGCGCTCATAGGAAGGAGCATATCGGCCATTCAGACGAATGGCTGAAACAGCGATATCTTCCCGCTCCAGCGATGGGGCATACCGGGTACCGTCTACCACGACCTCCATTCCGATTTCTCCGATTTGGGCGATCGTTTGCAGCACTTCCGCACCGGACACGCTGCCGTCTCCGGTAATCGGGGAGAGCGTCGGCATTACGTTGCGATCCTGCGCTTTTCCTGATACATAAGCCGTATCCAGCGCAGCAGCGCCGCTTTGGAACAGCAGCAGTCCGGCAGTGGCCGCCATGACAAAGATGAGACATGCGAAGCTCATGTCGATCATCGTGCGCACGGAATGACTCATCGGCGCACCCTCCTTTCTAAACAGCCAACCCGCCGCGCTTCAAGATGAGACCGGCGGATTGGCGCCGTCTCTTTATTGCTGCCGGAACACGATGCCGCGAATGACGTTGCTGCTGTCTTTGACAAGCTGGGCCCGAAACTTGCCGCTCGGGTTCACGTAGTTGCTGTCCGCCTCGTCTACCGTATGATCGAGCCGGCCGGGAGCAGGACCCACCACGGAACCGTACGTAATGCTGTCCATTGGAACGCCCGTATTGAGCACCTTGCCGTACCATTGGCCGGCCGGGTTTTTCCCCGTCACGATCTGAATGCCGAATTGATCCTGGTCGCTGAACTTGCGCAGCGCGTTCACAACCTGGCTTCCGGAAACGAGCGTATTGTCATAGACGGTAAACGCCGTCTGCGACAGCTCCGTCTGGATGTTGCTGAAATTGCTTTGCGCCGCTTTGGTCGATTCCTGCGCGGAAATAAACAGAACGACAGCCAGCGTAATAAGGGCAATGGCGAGGAAAATGCCTGCCGCCATAACAAGCGCTTTTTGCGCATTACTCATCGTGCATCAAACTCCTTTGCTTATTGGATTTTTTGAATCTGCTCGTAATACACCGACATTTGACTGAGGCTGACATAGACGAGCGGGAATACCAGATAACCGAAAATGAGGGACATCATCGGCGCGAAGCCGATCATTTTCCCCCATCCCGCTTTCGTTTCAATCAACCGCTCGTAATCCTGCTTGCGCTGCTCCTGGGCGAAGGCTTGCTCGGATTCCAAATCATCGAATGCCTGCCGGATCGGAATCTTTTCCACCGCCAGTTGCAGCTTCTCCACCGTGCGGACAAACGGCAGAAACGGCGCCGCCTCTTTCAGTTCCTCAAGCGCCTGTTCCGCGCCATGCTCATAATGCAAAAGGCAGTGCTGGATTGGCTCTTTAAAAATGACGGCGAACCGCTCCATCCACTCCAGCAGATGCTCCACCGACATCCGGTCCATTTCCGACAGCATGGCGATCACCGAATGGAACTGATCCACCTCGTGCTTCATCTCCATTTGACGCATATGCCGCCGGAACAACAGGATGCCGACCGGCGCAAAGTAGCCGCCCCAACCGATCAACAGGGAGAGCATCAATTCCCACCACTTCAGGTACTCGCTGTCTATCGCCTCCATTTTGTTCAGGATGCGCTGCGCGGCGGCGCGAAGCTGCGCCTCTTCCCGCGCAAGCTGCGGGTCTTCTCGCAGCTCGGCTAGAATCGCTTCCGAGAGCCTGGTTTTCACCCCCTTCACATCCGCCATGATCCGGCGGTCAAACGCCGTAGCCTGCCTGGCTTTCGCCTCTTCCTCCGGCGACAGGCGGCCGAACATCGTATCGGACTTCACGGGCGCATAAAGAAGCTGGTGTTTCGTTACCGCATGCAGCGCTATAAACAAGCCGAGCGCAAGCAAAAAAGCGAGAACGCTTATCGCTGCTCGCTGCACAAAAAACCACTCCAAACGGAGCGGCGAGTTCGTTTCTTTCAGCAGCATGGCGCAACGGGCGGCTTCCCGCGTGCCGGGTACGGGAGAAATCCGGTCGATAAGCCGGCGAACCCACGGAAGATCGTAAGCCCGCTGTTCCCACGGCTTGCGCCGCCTTGGTTTGTGTTCGCCATCCAATTCCCGCATGTTGCGAAGCAGCACATACGAACCGAAAATGATGAGCAGGATGACCATTTTCGTGATCCAGCCGGGCTTTCCGGCGTAAAAATCGTCCATCGCCGGGAAGTAATTTCGCGCCCAACTTTCGATCGGCTTGGTGAACAAAACCGGGATGAGCGCGATCGCCGTCAGCCCTTGCAGCAAGTAGCTGAGCTTCTCCCGTCGCAAAATGTCCAGATTCAGTTCGGTCGTCAGCTTCCCGAGCGCCTTCAAGTACAACGATCCGTTTTGCACCGTTTTGTCCCCGTATTCCTTGACCAGATGCGATATGCCGGCCAGTCCCTTCAGAAAGCGGTTCGGCGCGGCCTCGTAGTACTGCTCCAATTTTTGTTCCGGATGGCTGGCGGTCAGCACCGCATACACTTCCTGCCCGTGCAAAGCCATTTCGTACGGAGAGGCTTCCGCCGCGTCGTAGATCGCTTCCTCCACCATGCCGTGCCGGTGGTAGTGATGCCGCACATCGGCCATAAAGTGGCGCAGCTGGCGGAGCAGCCGGTTTTCCAATCGATGAACGAACACATCCGCGATCATCCCGTGAAGCGCCCATATGCCGGTTGCGATCATGAGCAGTGTCATCGGGTCGCGCACAAACAGGATCAGGGGAATTGCGGCGGCCAACAGGATGCCCCATGCCGCAAGCGCGATCTTGATCGTCTCGAGCCGCAGCTTCCATTCATCATAAGGTTGCAGCGCCGTTAGCCGCCTGCGGAACGTCGTCAGATAGGCGCGAAAGAGCGGAACCCGTTCGCATGCGGCGTACATTCGTTGCAAAAAGCTGTGCACGGCATACTTGCGGGTCGCTTTGCCGGGAAGCCGCAGTTCCTCATATTCCCGGATCGAACCTGCGCCCGTATTTTTGCGGGACAGCCATTGGAACAACAGGACAGTGGCAAGAAAAAACACGACCGCCCCGCCAAGCACGAGGGATAACAGCACTTTAAGCTCCATTACGCTCACCCCAATTCGTCGCCAGGAACGCCGCGAATGCCGCGCGATCCGGTTCCGGCATGTGCTCTTGCATTTCGCGCAAGTTTCGATCCGATATCGGATGCGCCGCCACATACTTCCCATCCCGGAATTCGATCACATTCCGCGCTTCGTACAGCTTTCGGTCGGTGGAACGCCGGAAATATTCGACAGCCGTATCCATAAACGCAGCCATCTTGTCTTCCAGCTTGTCCGCCTGCCGGTATGGAACGGGATAATCTGTCTCCTCGTCGAGCGGGACGCATTCGGTAATCCGCTCAATGTAGCGGTGCCCGTTCACATCGCGCTTCAGATGAATGTCGAAATTTATGACGCTGATCACCTGCTGCTCGGCGACCTTTTCGTTCGTGAACACGCCGGTCTTCAGCAGCGAGTTCCTGAGCGAGTAGACGAGGTCGCGGAACGTTTTGGCGTGGTGCGTGAACAGGGTAAACAAGGAAGCAACCTGCGCCATCTGGATCATCCACGCCGCAACCGGATCGGTCGCCACCTCGCCGAGAATGTTCACGGTGCCGTCCGTCTTTTTCTGAATGTCCAACCCGTCCTGACCGGAGATCGTTTCCGTCTCGCGGAAACTGAGGATATTGCGGTCCTTGTAGATTTTCCGCAAGTGAAGCTCGAAGCTCATTTCCTGCACCCGAATCGTAAAGGTCGCGGAAATGAACTTAACCATCGCCATCAGCAGCGTCGTTTTCCCGCTCCCCTGTGCACCAGTAATAGCAGTAATCCGTGCACCTTTAACCAGAAAGGCAATCAGCCCAACAGGGAGTTGGGCATTGTCGTCCCGGATGAGCTGCTCCAGCGTGGCGCTCTGCACATCGAATTTGCGAACAAAAAACGCCCACGATTCCGAAAATCGGGGGCGCAGCACAACGACGCGGGAGCCGTCGGCCATCTCATTCACTTTGAAGCCGTTCGCTTCCGACAAGTGGCCTGGATAATTGTGCTTGTAGATATTCTGGCAGACACGCTTCAGTTCTTGCTCCGAGCCGAAGGAGAGGAAGCTGAGATGAATGGATTTCCCTTTGTAAAAAATCCAGACGCTGTCGTGGGACTTCGGTACTTCACGCAGCAGCGCATCTGCCTGAAACTCCCATTCCCCCTCCCATACGGAAGGCGGCAAACCGGACACACCGGCCGACACGCCGTCGATTTTCATATCCCGGATTTCATCCACGACGCTGAAGCCTTTGTATTGCTGGTAAATACGCTGCACCACGATTCGCAGCTTGTCCTCGAAATGCAGCCGCCTTGCTTCCTTTTTATAAATATCATGGATTTCCTCGGCGGTGATCCGGTACGATTCGGTTTGCCCATCCTCTATCCCGAGCTTGGGCCGGTCTAGCTCGTATTTGCGAATCAGTTCGCCGAGCGCATCTTGACGGTACCGTTTCTTGTACAGATGCAGCAAAATCTCGAACTGATCCTGCGGTGAAAGCTCGTACGGATCGTCGAACGGGATGATCCGGTTGATGTTCCCCTCGTCCAGTTGATACGTCTGCAAAAGAAGATCATATAAAAACTGCTTTACATACGCCTTGTCCCGCAAATCCCCGGATGTGCAGCCGCGCAGCGCCTTCTTCAGTTCGGCCCTTTTGTTTTTCCGGCGCCGGAATTCCTCTTCGGATAAACCGAGATCATACAGGTTGCTGCTCGTCAGGTCATGCAGCGCCTGTTTCACGTACGCAGTCATCGCGTCAACGGAGTAGACCCGTTCCTCCGGCAGCTTCTCCAGCTTGCGTCCGCTCATGCGGAAGTACAGCAGCGCGGCCGAGAGCAGGAGAAGCATGAGGATGAGCAATCCGTTCAATAGCCCAAGCATCTGCTACTCCCCCTTCCCGCCGAAAAACGGCTTGTTTAATCCGGCTCGTTCGATGACCGCCTGCGCCAGCATCCGGACACACTGCATGAAAAAATGATTCTCATGATCGCCCGGCACGCTGCGGTTGCGAAACATGAATTCAATCGCACGGCCTTCCTGCGAAGCATCCATAAACCCTGCATGATGCGGGACCGGATAGAGCGGGACGCTTGCCTTATGCTTCCTGGCAATATTTTTGGCTGTGTGTTGGGAGTACCGATCGTACTGCCCCACAACAAGAACCAGCTTTTTTCCAATCAAAAATTCCTCTTGCTGCTGAAAATACCGCTCCAACACGAAGTGGTTCTGGTTCAGGCTGACCACCACCAGATCGGCGTTTTCCAGCAGCGCCTGCGTCCATCCGGATCCAAAGCCGCTGCCGCCGTCGATTAGCGTCAGGTCGTAGTAGCGCCTCGCCGTATCCAGCAGCGGCAGAAGCACTTCTTTCATGCCGGGAATAAACGTTTTGTCGGCCTTGTTTGAACCCGGCAGCAGGTCGAGACGGTCCTTCAGCAGCGGCAATGTGTAGTCCCGAATCATCTCCGATGTCAGCTTGCGGTTTTGAGCCAGCCGCGCTAAGGCATCAATGCCGGAGTCCGCAGTAAAAGCGGGTTCGCCCCCCGCCTGTGATCGCCACTTCAGAAACGCCTGTTCGATGACAGCGCGCCGGCTTTGCAAATGGCCGAGCAAAAGCATTCGGGCGGAATATTCGAGACCAAGCAGCGCGGCGACGGCGATCAGGTTCGTAGTGTTGCCCGTTTGTCCCGGCACTGGACTCCAGAAGACGACGCTAACTCCCACGGCGATTCCTCCTTACCCGTTTCCAAGCCGTTTTGACAGTTCGCCCTTTCATTTCAAACAGCGTCTTCGATAGGGACAGCACCGTCCGGACATACGCTCTGGACAGCTTTCTCACATCGATCCGGGCGTGATGCTGATTATCGATTTTGGCCGAAACATCCCTGTCATCGAACGGAATGCGGAATACCGGATCCTGCCACAGGACAAGATCAGCATCGTAGTGCGAATGAATATACGCCTCGCTTATCGTGGACTGCACGTACGGGTACATCAGCTTGAAAAACTTCAGCGGTTGCGTGGCGGATTTCGCCAGACACAGCCGATGCATCAATTCTGCGTTTTTCTTGAGCGCCAATTTTTCGAAGCTGCTGCACCAGACGCGATGAGCAAACGCCTGCAACTCCAGCCCTTTGACAAATTCGGCATGATCCGTATCAAGCAGCATCACGTCGTAATGCGGCCACTTGCCTTCTGTTTGCTTCAAGTAGCGATCCAGCTGGCCGTACGTAATAAACCCTCCAGCGACGTCCAGTCCTTCAAACTCGGTCACAAAAGCGCCCGGACGCTCATCCGACGGCGGGAGATACCCTTGTACCGACTGCGCGACCGTCGAATCGACAAGCAGCACCCGCTGCCCGGCAGCTGCCAGCAGCTTGCCCAGCACAAGCAGCAAATTGCTTTTATCCGGCGCACCGAAAAAAACATATTGTTTCATTTCGGCCTCCTTCCTTTATGAGCCGCCGGTCTTAGGCTGATCAAACACATCTTCGAGCCGATCCGTCTTGGGCGAATTGTTGACATGGTCCGGTGTCTGGGTCGATGCCGGCGTTTCCTTTGCTGGTTCGGACGAAGGCAGCACACTTGACGGTGTTGCAGGCTCCTTTGGATTCGATGTTGTTTGTTCCGCTTGATTATTTTGTCTGCCGGTTGATGCTGGAACCTGCTGCTGAATGCTCTGCCGGAATTCATTGTTTTGCTGCGTCGTAATGCGCTCATTTTGCAGTTGCTGCTGAACAGTGACGCTGCCGCTGATCACCCTCATTTTGTCCGTATCGCTCATTGCTTTCAGGTTGTTATCAAGCGTCGTGCGAAGTTGGCGGGCGAGCGCGGTTTTCGCTTCTTCCAAAATGTTCGGATCGCGTTCCATCAGGTCTAGCACCTTCGGGTTGGACGGGTAGTTGGCAACTGCCGCTTCCTGCATGCCCGGATCGACATAGGTGAGCGCGTACAGCTTGGCCCCTTGCAGATAGGCGTCGATGATGGCGCTGGAAGCCATCAGGATTTCAGTTTCGTTCATTTCGTACCAAACGATCGTGCCGGACAGTTCCCGGACTTTCTTTTTGCTGAGGACGATAAAATCCTCGCCGGTCGGGAAGTTGATCCGCACATCGACAAACTGCCCTTTTTGCAGATTCGTCGGCAACTGGATGACATTAAATTCTTGCACCCTTAAATCCCTCGGAATCGGCTTGTCTTCAAACAGCATCGAAACGACGAGCGGCGTGTCCGGCTGCAAATCGATCTTGGTGATTTTGCCGACAGCCGCGCTTGGCTCCTTGAGGCTCCCGGTTGCCGCCTGAACGGCGGGCACCTCCACCGCTTTGACATCTCCCGCTTGTAGAGTGGTTCCAGCCGGAATGCTGCGACTGACCACCAACACCCTTGTTATCGCCGCCTGTTCCCTCGACCCCCATTCCTTGATCTTCGAATCGTATTCGGACTGAAGCTGCTCCTCAAAGCTGGCTTGTTTCGCCTGAAAATAGAACACAAGGGCCAGCGTAAAAAGGAGCAGCACCAATCCTCCTGCGATGGATGCAATGATGACTCGTTTTTGTTGTCGGCTGTTCATGGCTTGTCATTCTCCTTTCTTATTTTCGAAACGCGGGGTTATCGCTTTTCGTGAAACCAGTACGCGCGCGTGTACAGATTGACGCCTTCCCGTGTCGGGATGCCGATGGTCGCTTGACCGTCACCCTTCCATCCAAGACGGTTCGCGGTCTCCACGGCCAGACGATCCGACGCCCCCTTATAAACTTCCGCTTGCGTTCCTTCGATCAGAATGTACAGGCCGCCTCTTGCATTCATGGGGTAGACTACTTCCGCTTCGAGCACTTTCATGTCTCTTTCACCGCCTCTCACGTTGTTTTCATATAGTTTCGGTTGGACAGCAAACGCCTGAGCAGGTTCCGCTTGTCCCCTGGACGCTCCAGCTCCACCCCCAGCCAACGGTCCGCAAGCTGTTTCACCCGCAGACGATACGGACTGCAAGGCGAACTTGCGATCCACTGACCGATTCGAACCGCCTTGCTGACCGTAGGATCTTCCGGCAATTCTAACATCACCGGCCACGGCAGGTTCTCGCGCCACTGCTCCTTGGGTGCCTGTTCCATAAGCCGGTTCCATATCATGTAAAGCTCTGGCGTCGGACGAAGGTTGTTGAGCAGCGGCTTCATTCGTGCAAGGCTTTTCATACTGGCCGGCTCATCGGTTGCCACTAGGAATAGCTGCTCGGCCTGCTCCAAAGCCAGCTTGATCAGGCTGTCGAAATGGACAGGCGTATCGATCAGCACGATATCCGTTTCCTCATTCAAGAACCGAAGGACTGCTAATAGCTGTTCACGCTGCATCCGAAACGTACATGGCTGCGAAGGCGCGGCGACAATGGAAAAGCCCGTCTTCGTTTGGAGAAGACAGGCTCTGCACGCTTTCGGATCATCGATCCGGCGAATCATATCGACGATCGTTTTATTCGGTTGAATTTGCAACATAGAAGCCACCGTACCGTGCATCAGATCCAGATCAAGGACGCAAACCCGTCGTCCTTCCTTTGCCAAAATCGCAGCCAGGTGCAATAGGAACGTCGTTTTGCCCACGCCCCCTTTGGCCGCATAGACAGCCGCGACCGAAGGGAGATCCCGGCTTCTCACAGATGGGGAAAGAAACGCCGTCTGAGTCGCACACTGCGTGACCGAGTCTTCCGGCCAAGCCTCCAAGTTCTCATGCGTTGTCACTTTTTGTCCCTGCGCCGAACTGTTGGGCGGCTCTTGTTCTTCGTCTTCCGTGAGAGGCGGTTTTGAGTCCCGCATAACAACTTCATCCGAAGCAAAGGCAGGATCTTCACTAATAGCAGGAATGGTCTTAGTGGAACGGCGTTCCACTGATCTCTGCCGTGCCGCTTTTCGCTGTGAAAGCGTACTGCCTGTGGCCATATCCCTCTGAATCGCCTGTTCGATTTCCGATTCGGCAAACGTTAATTCCTGCTCTTTGTCCTCATCCTGGATCGAATCGGCCTGTTCCGATTCATGTGGACCAGAATCTTCAGCCGTCAACACCAGCGATCTTCCGTACTGCGGAAACGCAGCCTGCGTTTGGGCTTTTGTCCGATCCGTCGGACCGCTTGCTTTCGGACACAGGAATTTGGCAAAGACCCGGTCCGTTTCCTCCTTCTGTGTCACCGTTCCGGCTACGCCAAGAGATTCGAACTCATCCTCCGTCAACTGCGTATTGCTGTCCGTCAACAATACAATGGGCTTCCCCTGTCCCTGCACCAGCCGGACATATTCCTTCCATCTTTCGACAGCCGTATCAATGACGACAAGATCCGTCTCCCCGGATATCCGCTCGGGATCATGAACGAATTTGATGTCATAACCCGATCTTCGCAGCCGCTCGACCCACGCCTGCCGACGGCGCTGATGGGGACGAAATAAAACCACTTGCAACTTGTACACCTCCTGTCTAACGGTAAGGTTTCGATTCACGACTCTCGAAATGGAAATATGACCACTCATCACACGCTAATATCCACAGGTCCTGTGGATAAAGGTTGTGAATATTGGGGATGGTCAATCTTTACGACCGCGTATAATCTACGCTTCGGCCTCAAATCCGGTAAACACGCCTTCTGAATACCTTTTCGGGTGTTCGCGGATCCACTGAGCCGTTTCGGGATACCCGAGCTCATCCGCCCAATAAATAACTCCCGGACGATCCAACATGTTGACTGCCCCAAACCTGCGCACCGCCTCCAGTCCTTCCAACACGTTTTTCGGCACCGTCACCATGGTTAACCCTTCCTTCCGGAAATAATTTGCCCCCGGTAATAGACGTCCAGTTTGACGCGGCTCGCCACATAAAACGCATACTCTTCCGCGTCCTGGTACGTATCCCGAACATCCATTTCCTGCGTCGATTCGCCGTGCTCCAGCACAACGGCAAACTTTTCGCCTTTCGGCTCAATCCGAACTTGATTGCTCATCCCTTGTTCATCCTTTCGTTACACCCAGCTTAAGATCGCTCGTGCCGTCTCGACATCGATAACGCACACATAGCGGGCGTAGCTGTATCCTTCCGGATTTACCATTAGCACCCGCTTGCGATCCGTCAGAACGAGCGGCCGTTTGCAGTTCTTCCGAATGACCTCCACGTCTTTCAGCCGGATCGCCGCATCCAGTTCATGCGCGGAGACCACAAAAATGGGGACATTCTTATAAACGTCAGCGCAACGAGACGGATCCGCCTGATAATCCGGCAGCTTTCCATATTTGCTGTACACGTCGTATACCCGGATACCCATCTTCATGTTGCGGTCTCGCTTTCTTGCCCGCCATGCTGCGCATAATTGCTGATGATTAGTTCCTTTGCCGGCTGCCGCCCTTTCAGTTGTTTGGCGATCGTGTAGCGCGTTTCCACTTCCTCAATCACGTATGGCGCGTACCATTCCCGGATGAGCGGGTGGTCGTTGATGCTGAGTAAAAACTTGCCCTTGATGCCGCCGAGCAGCTCGCGCAATTTCCGGTGATGCGTTTCATCGAACTTGTACAGGTAACCGGAAAGTCCGAGATACGGCGGATCGCAATAAAAAAAGCTATCCGGCGAATCGTATCGCGGGATAACTTCTTCGAACGACCGGTTTTCGATGTACACGCCGATCAGCCGCTCATGCGCCAGTTTGAACTTTTCCTTGACCTTGCTCAAGTCGTAAGCCGGTTTGGTCCGGGTGTACCCCCAATCGTCACAGTCGTTGTACTTTCCGCCGAAATGGGAATATACCCGATAATAGAAATCGTAGGCGCGGGTAACGGGATCGCGCTCCTCGTCCCGCCGGTTCAGGATGCGTACAAACTCATCGCGGGCATACAGCGCCCACTCGAACCTTTTGGCGAGCGCCTCCCAATCTTCCTGAATGACTCTGAAAAAATTGACAAGCTCCGCGTTGATGTCTGAATACACTTCCACCTTCGACCGTTCTTTTCCGAACAGCACCCAGCCCCCGCCGCCGAACACTTCCGCATACAGCACATGCGGCGGGAAACGGCGGATAATGTCCTCGCGCAACCGCGACTTGCCGCCTTGCCAGCGAATCGGACTTTTCAGCAATGGCGATCCTCTCCTTCGTTTTTTGTGTCGGGGTCTATGGATCCGGCTCCGAGCGCCGCAAGCTGCGGAATCGAATGCCCGCAATAGTAAACCTCATCCTCGGGCACGCCGAGCAAGCGGGCGTATCCCAACGCATGGCGCACCGCTTCCCGCGCGTTCTCCCGGCTGCCGAGAGCGTACACGTCCTTCCCCGGCTCGACGCCAATGACCTGATACGCCCCCCGGATTTCTTTGACATACAATTGCAACTGCCGCACGTTCACCCACCTCTTCACGGATTGCAAATTCGTTTTAATACAAATCGTTTTACACAAGGGATAAAGCGTTGGCGATTTGCCTCGCCAGCGCATGGGCCAGCTTGGGCGGCACGGCGTTGCCGACCTGCCGGTACTGTGCGCTCAAGCTGCCGTAAAACACGAATGTGTCCGGGAAAGATTGTATCCGGGCGCACTCGCTAGAGTGAAAGGCTGGGCAAGACCCAGCCCCTCCTCATCAAACCGTACGTGAGGTTTTCCCTCATACGGCTTTCCGATGTTCGTCATTCATGCGCATGCGATTTACAATAGCGTTTTAAGTCCATG
>Ga0207789_1000195_pt1 | contig 40071 bp, 38 predicted proteins | sample HigsolmetaGSP12D_FD_184840 | JGI IMG/M metagenome (GOLD analysis project Ga0207789, IMG submission 184840) | High solid enriched microbial communities from the Joint BioEnergy Institute, USA - SP1-2-D (SPAdes) | ecosystem: Engineered > Bioreactor > SSF (Solid state fermentation) > Aerobic >...
ATAACTTTCAAAGAGAATAAAATTGATATTGAATTTATCATTTGTGAACAAAGAGTTAAAAGGATTGATAATCCATTCAAAAATTGTCGATTAATGTCGAAATATTTTGTATATATTTTATTGATGGATGATTCATACTTTGTTATACTCTTTATGTAAGCGTTGTCAGATAGTATCCTACTTTATTAAACTATTAAAGGAGGAATTTTATGAGCCAATTAACCGTTCAATTATTAGAAAAGGTAGAGAAGTTTTTAACAGGAACGAAGAAGATGTACATTAATGGCGAGTTTGTTGAAAGTGCAACAGGGAAAACATTCGAAACCTATAACCCTGCCACTGGAGAGGTACTGGCAACCGTATATGAAGCTGGACCAGAAGATATTGACCGAGCAGTAAAAGCAGCGCGGCGAGCTTTTGATGAAGGTCCATGGTCACGGATGAGTGCTGCAGAGAGAAGTCGTTTAATGTATAAGTTGGCGGATTTGATGGAAGAAAACAGCGCAGAATTGGCTCAATTGGAAACACTTGATAATGGGAAACCGATTCGGGAAACTACGAATGCTGATGTCCCGTTGTCCATAGAACATATGCGATATTATGCCGGATGGTCGACGAAAATTGTTGGGCAAACCATTCCGGTTGCAGGACCATATTTTAACTATACACGTCATGAACCGGTTGGAGTTGTCGGGCAAATTATTCCATGGAACTTTCCGTTACTTATGTCCATGTGGAAATTAGGAGCAGCTCTTGCCACAGGATGCACCGTTGTTTTAAAACCGGCTGAACAAACGCCACTTTCTGCTCTATATTTGGCAGAGCTAATTGAAGAGGCTGGATTTCCTGAAGGCGTTGTCAATATTGTACCCGGATTTGGAGAAACTGCCGGTGAGCCACTTGTTGATCATCCGTTAGTCAATAAAATTGCATTTACCGGTTCAACTGTAGTGGGTAAACAGATTATGGAACGAGCTTCCAAAACATTAAAACGGGTTACTTTGGAATTGGGTGGAAAATCACCAAATATCATTTTACCGGATGCTGATTTAACAAAAGCGATTCCGGGCGCTTTGATGGGTGTTATGTTTAATCAAGGTCAAGTATGTTGTGCCGGATCTCGTGTATTTATTCAAAAAAAGGATTATGATAATGTTGTCAGTGATATGGTCAGTCATGCCAAAAGCATTAGACAAGGTTTTGGTTTAAAAGAAGATACGGAAATGGGACCACTTGTTTCTACTGAACAACAAAATCGTGTCCTTGGCTATATTGAAAAGGGCTTAAATGAAGGTGCAGAACTGCTGACGGGCGGTAAAAATCCGTTTGAACAAGGATATTTTGTGGAACCGACTATTTTCGCAAATGTCAAAGATGAAATGACGATTGCGAAAGAAGAAATTTTTGGCCCGGTTATTTCAGCCTTGCCCTATGATGATATCGATGATTTAATCGACCGGGCAAACAACAGTGATTACGGTCTGGCCGCCGGGGTTTGGACACAGGATGTCGCAAAAGCCCATTACATTGCCAGCAAGTTACGCGCCGGAACTGTATGGGTGAACTGTTACAACATGTTTGATGCCGCCAGTCCGTTTGGTGGTTACAAACAATCCGGATTTGGTCGTGAAATGGGCTCATATGCACTGAACAATTATACAGAAGTGAAGAGTGTTTGGGTTTCTATGCAATAAAAAATTTATCAGCGCAGAAATTGGGCTCTTAAGCCGCCTTTTCCAAATAAGATGAATTCCACCGGTTACGTATAGCCGGTGGTTTTTTCAGTATTACAACAATCAAAAATTTATTTAAAAATTAATAAAAAACTATTGACATACAGTTGCAATGAACTTATAATTCAAAACAATAACAAAAACTTTAACTACATAAAAGCGAAGAAAGGACAAAAGTAGTGGCTTATTTCCCTGTTTTAAGAGAGCTGATGGCGGGTGGAAATCAGTACACAGATAAGCATGAATTACACTCCTGGAGCTTCTTTTTCTCAGAATTTTCTTTGGGAAAGAGACGGTCTTGAACAGATCGTTATCTAAATGAGTGGTGAGTGTTTTTGCTCACAATGAGGGTGGTACCGCGTTAAATTCGTCCCTACTGGTTATTCCAGTAAGGACTTTTTTATAGGATAAGAAAGTGTAAACTTAGGATTAGTTTTTGTGTCTAGCTCCGAGCGCCAGTGACTGAGAAACTAACTTCCCTTTAATGTGCTCCTGCGCCAGAGCCTATTCGAGGAAGTGGATGTTCAGCTCGTCGCAAAGCTTCATGAAGTAAATCATGGAAGACGACACATGGAGTTTGCTCAAGTAGCCTAAAGTGCTCCTGCGCCAGAGCCTATTCGAGGAAGCGGATGTTCAGCTCGTCGCAAGGCTTCATGAAGTAAATCGTGGAAGATGACTCATGAAGTTTGCTCAAGTAGCCTAAAGTGCTCCTGCGCCAGAGCCTATTCGAGGAAGTGGATGTTCAGCTCGTCGCAAGGCTTCATGAAGTAAATCGTGGAAGATGACTCATGAAGTTTGCTCAAGTAGCTTAAAGTGCTCCTGCGCCAAAGCCTATTCGAGGAAGTAAATCTATTCTCATTGCGGGGTCAAAGTTTGTACGTCGCGATTAGGGAGCGACTTGCGCTTTTCTTATTATCGTTTGTTTTTATTAGTGAATTGAATATGTGAAAAGCAATGAAAGGACATGAGTAATGCTTAATCTCCCTGTTTTAAGAGAGCTGATGGCGGGTGGAAATCAGTACACAGATAAGCATGAATTACAATCCTGGAGCTTCTCTTTTTCAATGTTTTCTTTGAGAAGGAGACGGTCATTAACAGGTCGTTAATCGAATGAGTGGTGAGTGTTTTTGCTCACAATGAGGGTGGTACCGCGGTTAAAGATCGTCCCTGTTGTTATTGCAACAGGGACTTTCTTATCTAATACGAAAGTATAAATTTTTCAATTGCTACTTTCCTAACGCATAAGTGCACAAGGAAAGCTTCGCGAGAACACAATGCTGCCGAAAAAATTTTATATTTTTTCGGTGAATGAGAGAGACTTCGGTAGCATTACCTCGCAAGCGAAAATGTTTTTTTGCCGAACGACGGCTCTTTGGTTGTCTAAAGGCTCGGCAATCACAGAGTTTTCTTTATTAAAATCTAAACTTATCTAAAATTCTATCTAGGGGGAGTTTTACCATGAGTGAAAATCAGTTGGCCAAATTACGTGAACAAGTGGATCAAATCAATTTGCAAATTCTCAAACTTTTAAATGAGCGTGGAAAAATTGTTCAAGCAATTGGTGAGGAAAAGAAAAAGCAAGGAACAAATCGTTTTGATCCGGTACGGGAACGGGAATCATTGGACTTACTTTTAAAACACTATGACGGACCATATACGGAAGCAACGATTAAACATCTTTTTAAGGAAATTTTCAAAGCAAGTTTGGAATTACAGGAAATCGATTATGAAAAAACTTTGCTTGTATCCAGAAAAGCTCATCCGGAAAATACGGTTGTAAATATAAATGGGGAAACAATCGGTGACGGTATTCAACGCTTTGTTATGGGACCGTGTGCCGTTGAAAGTTATGAGCAAGTTCGGGAAGTTGCTTTAGCGTTAAAAGAGCACGGCTTAACCTTGATGAGGGGTGGAGCTTATAAACCAAGAACTTCCCCGTATGATTTCCAAGGATTGGGCGTAGAAGGATTAAAGATTTTAAGACAAGTTGCCGATGAATTAGAATTGTCGGTTATTACTGAAATAGTGACCCCAGAAGATGTTGAATTGGCATTGGATTATGTCGATGTCATTCAAATTGGTGCACGCAATATGCAAAACTTTGAACTGTTAAAAACAGTTGGTAGTGTAAAAAAACCGGTTTTATTGAAACGCGGACTTTCAGCAACGATTTCTGAATTCATTAATGCAGCAGAATACATTATGGCTGGGGGAAATGACCAAATCATTTTATGTGAACGGGGCATTCGGACATATGAACGAGCAACGAGAAATACACTTGATATTTCCGCCGTTCCGATTTTGAAAAAAGAAACCCATTTACCGGTTGCAGTGGATGTAACCCATTCAACAGGGAGAAGAGATTTGCTATTACCGACAGCAAAAGCAGCTTTGGCGATTGGTGCAGATTTAGTAATGGCAGAAGTACATCCGGATCCGGCTGTTGCCTTGTCTGATTCGTTACAGCAAATGGATATACCGCAATTCCATGACTTTATTAATGAACTGAATGCATTTAAGGAAAGGCTTGTTTAATAGAATTTAGAAAAAAGAGGTATACCTAAGATGTTTTCATGGTACGTGTGGGACGGAAACTTTCCATCAACCCGTCCCATCCGTATCATTTTGTAACATGAAAGCAGGTGTTAAAGTGGATGGTAAAAAAAGGGTGCTATTAGTTGGAACAGGATTAATTGGCGGATCAATTGCTTTAGCGATAAGGAAGGAAACGGAAGCTGTTATCATAGGCTATGATATTGATAACGAACAAGCTGAAAAAGCAAAGCAGTTATCTGTCATTGATGAAGTGACGACTGATTTTCGCAAAGAAGCTGAATGTGCCGAATTAATAATTTTGGCCTCGCCTGTAGAAGAAACGATAAAAATTATGCGGGAAATGGCAACATACCAATTAAAGGAAAATGTATTGATCACAGACGTGGGAAGTACAAAACGGAATATTATGAATTTGGCCAATGAGTTATGGAACGGGAATATTACGTTTATCGGAGGTCATCCGATGGCAGGCTCCCATAAAACAGGGGTGGAAAGCGCAAAGGCTCATTTATTAGAAAATGCCTTTTATGTTTTAACACCGCAACCATGTACTTCCTATGAAAAAATAGAGGAGTTAAAGGGATGGCTTAAAGGGACAAAGGCAAATTTTCTTGTTTTGGATGCAGCTGAACATGATTATATTGTCGGTGTAGTCAGCCATTTTCCTCATCTTATTGCATCAGCGTTAGTTTCCCATGTTAAAAAACATGCGAATCGTAATCCATTTATCAGTATTTTAGCAGCGGGTGGATTTCGTGATATAACGAGAATTGCTTCGAGCAGTCCCCGAATGTGGAAACATATTGTATTACAAAACCGGGATAATTTGATGGGTCTTTTAGATGATTGGATAATGGAAATTAAAAATATTCAAAGTATCATTCAAACAGGTAATGAACATCTTATTGCTGGCTTTTTTGAAGAAGCAAAAACGTATCGTGACGCACTACCGGTTCGCTCAAAAGGCGCCATTCCCGCTTATTACGATTTATATGTTGACGTGATAGATCAAACTGGTGCCATTGCTCGAATAACCGGATTAATTGCAGAACAAGAAATTGATATTACGAATTTGAATATTATTGAAGCTCGTGAAGGTCTGCTCGGTGTTTTGAGGGTATCGTTTCAAACGGAAGCAGATTTGTCTAATGCTCGTAAAATTCTTGAACAAAATGGTTATAAAACATATTAAAAACCAAGATAGATTGGTACATGGAAAACCGATACCAATCTATCTTTATTCATTTCATCACGTGCTTTACAAATCCAACTTTACCGACAAATTTCCCATTTTATCCGTTCTTCTCGATCTGGATCATGAACGACATCACAATTCGTATTAAATATTAAAGTAGTTCGGTTTTGTAAATCATATTTTTGCCAGTTCGGTAAGTCGTTCATATTTGGATTACCGTTTTGCGCAAAGGCGATCCAAGCACTATGCATTTTCTTGGAAAGTTCTTGTCGATCAGGAGAATCACCGGTAAAGTTTTCAACTCCATGTTTGCTAATTGTATTCCAAACAAACGGTATTTCTAAAGCATGACAAGATTTTAGTAAACCGTTAAAGGCTTGACTTTCCCAATCGAATCAATACATCCAGACCGGGGATCCTTGTTCAGCCTGAATTTCAGCAACATGAATGGCAGGATAGGTAAATGTCATTATTGTCATTAATTTTTCATATAAAGATTGTGTCAGTTCTTTGTCTTTACTGAATTCTTGGGAGATTTTTGTCCAACGAGTACCGAAAGTTTGTTGGAATAGTTTCTCTATTGCTGTTTGGTCTTCTTTTTTCCATATTGGATCAAAGAATGTGAAGAGGCGATATTCATCTTTATTTGTACCAATAAGGATGGGAATATCTTTTGCGGTACCTTCAGCCAATAGTTCTTTCGGATGTTTAGGTAAAATTTCTCCATCAATGACTGGAATTAAGCTCATCATCGGTAGTTTTGTCGATACTTCAATTAACTGTTCCGCCTGAATCTCTTCTAATTTTTGGATGTCTGTTTTCTCAAGTCCCAGTTCATGAAGGAGAAATTCAGTATTCTTTGTCGCCTTTTCGGAGTTTATCACATGACTGGCAGCACCGCTCTGAAGAATTGCTTGATTAAACAGTCCCTTTGCTTTCGGACTGGCAAGTAACACACCTACACTCATTGCGCCTGCAGATTCGCCAAAAATCGTAACTTGATCCGGATCACCCCCAAATGCTGCTACATTTTCTTTGACCCATTTCAAGGCAGCAATCTGATCTAAAATCCCACAGTTACCGGAATATTTGTACCTTTCACCGCCAAGGTCAGCAAGGTGCAAGAAGCCTAAAATGCCTAACCGGTAATTGATGGTAACAACAACAAGATCGCCATTTTTAGCAAAAGATGTACCGTCATATAACGGACTTGAACCGGAACCGGAAATAAAAGCACCTCCATGAATCCAAACGAGAACCGGTCGCTTTTTTCCATCGATGCCGGGTGACCAAATGTTAAGAGTAAGACAGTCTTCGCTCATATGACTGGTTTGACTACCAAGAAAACTCATAATTTCTAAAGAAGGTTGCCAGGCACTGGGTCCAAATTCGCTACAATCTTTTACGCCATTCCAGCTTTCGAGATTCCTTGGTGGCTGAAAACGGTTGGGACCAATTGGTGGAGCGGCGTATGGTATACCTTTCCATATATATACATCATTTTCTTGTATACCTTTCACTTTTCCGTAAGCGGTTTCAATAATCATTTTCTCCCCTCCAATAAAAAATCATCTGTATATATTATTCTATTTTTTTGGACAAATACCTCTTTTATTGGTAATTTTTAAACGAAATTTACTAACAAAGAGCCCGTTTTTTGAAAATGTATGTTGTCGTACAAATATGCTTCATAATTTTTTTCCGAAAGCCTAAAAACAAACTTTTGAGGATGTCCATGGAAAAGAGCGGAATAACTCGAAATTTCCGGTCATATATATGGGTGATAATGGGAATTGAAGGGAGGATTTTATGTTTACACAGTATAAGTATTGGCATCCGTACGTTAGTCCGTTTGATCCATGTCCACCGATACGTGTGAAAAGTTACAATACGCCACCGCAGTTGTATCTAGGATTTCAACCTAGAGGACTGCCGCAGTTCCCCACAGCAAAAGAAGCATTGTTTCATGGAACACTTTGGCCTGCTCTATTCAGTCCGTATCCGAATCCGCAAATAAGGGGGGAGGAAGATGAGTAAGAAGATGCCTCCTGAATTTTATCAGATGCTTGAAGAAATCCAAGCAAATGATTTTGTCATCGTTGAATTAAATTTGTATTTGAATACGCACCCGGATGACGCAGCAGCGATTAACCAATTTAATGAAGCGTCCAAGAGAAGTATGGAGTTGAAGGCAGAATTTGAAAAGCAATTTGGTCCGCTTATGCACTTCGGTTACAGTTTTTCAAATTATCCGTTCAATTGGAAGGACACCCCATGGCCATGGCAAGTTTAATATGCTTTTTATACTAAAATGTATTGATTGGAGGTTGCAACATGTGGTATTACGAGAAGAAACTCCAATATCCAGTAAGAGTAAGCACCTGCAATCCCAGATTGGCAAAATTTCTTATAGAACAGTATGGTGGTGCTGACGGAGAATTGGCAGCAGCTCTCCGTTATTTAAATCAGCGCTATACCATTCCGGATAAGGTTATTGGCTTGCTAAATGATATTGGAACAGAAGAATTAGCCCATTTGGAAATGATTGCCACAATGGTTTACAAGCTCACAAAAGATGCCTCACCTGAGCAATTGCGGGATGCAGGACTCGGCGCTCATTATGTGGACCACGATCGGGCATTATTTTATCATAATGCTGCTGGTGTTCCGTTTACTGCGACTTATATCCAAGCAAAAGGTGATCCGATTGCCGATTTGTATGAAGATATAGCAGCCGAGGAAAAAGCCCGGGCCACTTACCAATGGATTATTGATATGTCCGATGACCCGGATTTGAACGATGGTTTGAAATTTTTACGGGAAAGAGAAATCGTTCATTCGCAAAGATTTAGAGAAGCGGTTGAAATATTAAAAGAAGAGCAAGGGAAGAAAAAGTATTTTTAATTTTTGTTCGTTCATTGCTCCGTGTCTATTGAATTTAACGCAACATAAGGGAACAGATTTATTCGACTGTTTTACTACTTTTAAATAGGAAAAGGTAAGCTATTGCAAATCAAAATAGTGATTATTGATGAAAAAAGCGGGTTTGACTGTAGAAAGTCATCAACCTGCTTTTTTCATAGATTTACATAATCGTTTGGTTCTAAAAAATGATACTCCTCCTAGTTTGAAGTTGAGTAAAAATAGTTGTAAGAGAAAACATAATTGCGTAAAAAGCTAAATAACACGTAGAGGATAACATTGATATTTGTTCGCATTTTAGTTTAAATAAAAAACGAAGGATAAATTTTATCGGTTATGAAGAGAAATGAATAATTTTTACTGATTTTGACTGTTTGTGATTGATTTTGAATGATTTTTAATGATATTATATCAGTGTAGGAGGGCCGCCTATGTTAACTGAAGAAAGGCATTCATATATTTTAAAAAAGTTGAAAGAAGAAGGAATTGTCAAGTCTCAAGATATTATTAAGGAACTCAACTGTTCCGAATCAACTGTACGACGAGATCTCATTTTACTAGAAGATGCCGGGCATCTGAAGCGTATTCATGGAGGTGCGAAACGCGTTTACGATTTGGATGAAGAATTATCCGTTGTTGAGAAATCTGCCAAAAACGTTCATGAAAAAACATTAATTGCGAGGTATGCAGCTTCACTTATAAAAGAGAATGATGTGATTTACATGGATGCCGGAACAACAACTTTAGCAATGATTCCTTTTTTAAATAAAAAAATTACAGTTGTAACGAATGGTGTGCAACATGCTTCATTATTGGTAGACCAGCAACTACGTGTTTTCCTTCTTGGTGGAGTGATCAAAAACACAACGAAAGCGATTGTCGGTATAAACAGTGTCAGTGAATTGAAAAAATATCGATTTACGAAAGCGTTTCTCGGCATTAATGGGATTGATGAAGAGTATGGCTGTACGACACCTGATCCTGAGGAAGCCTTATTAAAAAATACGGCTATACAGCAATCCTCGATTTCATATGTGCTTAGTGATCATTCAAAATGGGGAAAGGTAAATTTTGCGAAGGTATGTGACTTGGAGGAAGTGACGATTATAACAGATCAGATCAAACATTTAAAAAATCATAACATTTTAAAAAACGCTACGATATTGGAGGCAACATGATGATTTATACATTAACACTAAATCCGTCAATAGACTATATCGTACATGTCAAAAACGTTCAGCTTGGCGAACTAAATCGCATGGAGGACGATTTTAAATTCCCGGGAGGAAAGGGAATAAACGTTTCAAGGATTTTACATGAACTAATGACAGAAACGATCGCCCTTGGTTTTATTGGTGGTTTCACTGGTGATTTTATTGAATACTGGTTGAAAAACGAAGGAGTAAATACTGATTTTACACGCGTAGCCGGAGATACAAGAATCAACATAAAATTAAAATCGAATGTTGAAACGGAAATCAACGGAATTGGTCCAAAAATATCTGTTGAAGAAGCAAATGCTTTATTAAATAAGCTTAGTCAAATTTCGAGCGAAGATATAGTCGTATTGTCCGGAAGTAAACCGCCTTCTTTATCTGGAGATTTTTATCAAAAGGTGGCAAATCTAACCAGAGAGAAAGGTGCAGAATTTGTCATCGATACAACAAGTAATGAGTTGAAGACGATTTTGCCTTTCCGTCCATTACTAGTAAAACCAAATTTAGAAGAATTGGAAGCTATTTTCGGCATTCAAATGAATGGACTGGATGATGTAATAAAATATGGAAATAAATTACTTGAATTAGGTGCTCAAACCGCCATTGTTTCAATGGGGGGCAATGGAGCATTGTTATTCACTGGTGAAGATGTATACCAAGGAATCAACCCAAAAGGGAACGTGAAAAATTCGGTAGGAGCGGGTGATTCTTTAATTGCTGGTTTCATTAGTCGCTACGTTGAAACAAAAGATGTTGTTTCCGCTTTTCAATTAGGTATTGCCTCAGGTAGTGCAACCGCTTTCTCTAGTGATTTGGCAAAAAGAAGCGAGATTTTATCATTAGTAAATAAAGTAGGAATTAAACGTCTTGATTCAGCAAACCTATACTAAATTGAGGTGAATAGTAATGAAAGTAACCGATTTATTAAGAAAAGATATTATGCTTATGGATTTGCAATCGACTACTAAAAATGCGGTTATTGATGAAATGATTACAAGTCTTGAAAAACATCATGTTATAAATAATGTTGAACAATTTAAGGATGCCATTTTAAAAAGGGAAGAACAATCTACGACCGGCCTCGGTAATGGAATTGCAATGCCGCATGCCAAAACGGCTGCCGTTAATGAAGCAACCGTTCTGTTTGCCAAAAGTAACAAAGGTGTCGATTATGAATCATTGGATGGACAACCAACATACCTTTTCTTTATGATTGCAGTTCCAGATGGTGCATATGACACACATCTGCAAGCCTTGGCAGTTTTATCCCGTTCATTATTGGATGAAAAATTTGTTGAAGGATTAAAGTCTGCAAAAACCCCTGAAGAAGTCGTTCGAATCTTCCGAAAAAGAGAGGAAGAAAGTGAAGAAAAAGAAGCAAAGGTACAAGCAGATACAAGTGAAAAACCGTTTATTGTGGCTGTAACGGCTTGTCCGACAGGAATTGCTCACACTTACATGGCTGAAGAGGCATTGAAGAAAAAAGCAGCTGAAATGAATGTGGACATTCGCGTTGAAACCAATGGTTCGGAAGGCGTAAAAAATCGTTTAACAGACGATGAAATTCAGATGGCAAAAGGGATTATTATTGCCGCCGATAAAAAAGTTGAAATGGCCCGGTTTAATGGAAAACCACTTTTAGAGAGGCCGGTAAGTGATGGTATTAACAAACCCGAAGAATTAATCACAAAAATAATCAAAGGCGATGCACCGACTTACCATGCTGAAAATGATGATAGACAAAAACAGGAATTGTCCAATACTTCTGTATGGGGAAAAATTTACAAAGACTTAATGAATGGTGTTTCCCATATGCTTCCGTTCGTTGTCGGTGGCGGGATTTTGATGGCTATTTCCTTCTTGTTTGAAAACACATTAGGTGATGATAGTGTAGCTTTTAAGTTTTTAAATACGATTGGCGGAAATGCCTTCAATTTTTTGATTCCAATTTTAGCCGGATATATTGCGATGAGTATTGGTGATCGTCCCGGATTAATGCCTGGGATGGTCGGTGGTTTAATGGCAGTGAATAGCAATGCCGGATTCTTGGGCGGTCTGGCTGCTGGATTCTTGGCGGGATATATTATTGTATTTTTGAAAAAACTATTTCGCGGTATGCCAAAATCATTGGAAGGGTTAAAACCGATATTATTGTATCCACTATTGAGCTTGTTCATTGTCGGTACATTGATGTATTTCATTATTGGACCAATTTTTTCAAGTATTAATAAGGCGGTAGTTCACTTTTTAAGTGATATGGGAACAGCCAATGCGGTATTATTAGGAGCTTTACTCGGCGGTATGATGTCAATTGATATGGGCGGACCATTCAATAAAGCGGCATATACTTTCTCAATCGGTGTCTTTACCGATACCGGTGACGGAAGTTTTATGGCTGCAGTTATGGCTGGTGGGATGATTCCTCCATTGGCAATAGCCTTGGCAACGACTTTCTTTAAGAATAAGTTTACGGATGAAGAAAGACGTTCCGGTTTGTCTAATTATGTACTTGGACTATCCTTTATTACAGAAGGGGCAATTCCGTTTGCGGCTTCTGACCCGTTACGTATTATTGGTTCATCCATTGTTGGTTCTGCGGTTGCCGGTGGGCTAACACAGCTTTGGAATACGGCTATTCCGGCACCGCATGGAGGGATTTTCGTCATTGCCCTTGCTGAAAGACCAATAATGTTTTTAGTAGCTTTACTTGTTGGTACAGTCATTGCCGGTTTACTCATCGGCTTTTGGCGAAAACCGGTTAAACAATAGAATATGAATGATGATATTTACAGCTCCTTAGGCATTCGTCTAAGGGGTTTTTTATACGTTAAGAATGTATAAATTTCCAGCAAAGAAGCAAATTCGACGTAGTTGGAAATTTTAAGAATTAAGTATAAGTGCAACGACGGCTCTTTGGTTACCTAAAGGCTCAGTCGCCCGAGTTTTCTTTATAACTATTCACGTATAAAATGAGAATTTAAACACAATAATGATGGATAAGTAAAAATGATTTTTTTGGTAAAAATATGAAAAGGAGAATGGTTATGTCAGGTGCAAGTTTAAAATATGCAAATGGTCATTCAGCAATTCATGAAGCGGCATTGGAGGAGGCAAAAAGAACTAAACAACATTCTAGCTAGATTAGTAAAAGTGAGACAAACTGAAAAGGGATTGCAGTCAGCTTATATTGCAGTCGAACATTGGGATGAAGACATACCTAGGCAGAAGAAGATGGATTTTATAAAGAATAAGTAGAGGAACATCCTAAATTTAAGGAGGTGATCATAGCATTGGTTCGAGACCATAAAACAATATGGTACTTGGTCAAAAAATTAAGCAAACACCAGAATCAGACGGATTTACTGAAGATATATTGCACAATTCCATGCATTAGTTCATGTTGATGCTTACCATAATTTTGAGGAAGAAAAAATATTGCCACACCATTAAATTCGGAGTTGAGAATATGTCAAACGGACAGCAACCAATATTTCTTTACAATGTATCCCCTAAGCTATATCGATATATCATTACAGAGTTAGAAACCAATTTCCATATTCAACCATATGATGTTCAATTGGAAGCGATTCATAAAGATGAAGGTATAAAAATAATTGTCCGTTTCGGGGAACATTTTAACCATAGCTTTGAACAGTTTTTTTCTAATGAACAATTAAAAAATGAAAAACTTGCGCTGAAAGATTTTATCTCTAAAACAGGTGGAAAATGTATTCAAGTTTTGAAAGATGATTATTTTAATAAGATGACACCATGATTCTTCTTTAAGGAGGTTATAAATTGTTTATTTTTGAACAGGAAGCAGATTTCGTCCAGGATCGTGAAGACCTTTTATATGTATTACAACTTCGGTTTGGTGAAATTGCTCCGGGAATCATTGAAGCAATCTATCAAATCAGTGATTTACATACTTTGGAACGACTTATTTTAATAGCTGCTAATGCCCCAACTTTGAAAGTGTTTCTGGAAGAGTTGGAAGCAGGAAATGATAGCTTTCGGATTGTCGGAAATCGTTTTAATCCGATTGCCCCAACTATGGAAAGGGGAAATCATTATGGTAAAGCGTAAAAATAAATTATTAGATTCCCTTAAATATATCAAACGTGGCCAGATTATTAATGACGGGTGGACTGAAGAAAGCCCAAGACCACGAGATGCGGAAGAAATTTATCGACGCCGCTGGCAGCATGATAAAATTGTCCGTTCGACCCACGGTGTCAATTGTACCGGTTCATGTAGTTGGAAAATTTATGTCAAAGATGGAATTATCACTTCTGAAACACAACAAACGGATTATCCTTCAACGGGAGACGATTACCCGGAATATGAGCCAAGAGGTTGTCCACGAGGTGCATCCTTTTCCTGGTATACGTACAGTCCGGCCAGGGTGAAATATCCATACATTCGTTCCGATCTATATGAATTATGGAAGGCAGAAAGATCAATCGAGGAAAACCCGATTCAAGCTTGGGAGAATATTGTCACAAATCCCCATAAAAGAAGCAAGTATGTGAAGGCTCGCGGAAAAGGTGGGTTCGTACGAGCAAATTGGCAAGAACTTTGTGAACTGATTGCAAGCTCAATTATTTATACGATAAAAAAATATGGACCAGATCGAGTAGCCGGTTTTAGTCCAATTCCGGCCATGTCAATGGTAAGTTATGCGGGTGGTGCTCGCTTTCTGTCATTAATCGGTGGTACCATATTGAGTTTTTATGATTGGTATGCCGATCTTCCGCCTGCATCTCCACAAGTCTGGGGAGAGCAGACCGATGTTCCGGAAAGTGCGGATTGGTATAATTCTAAATACTTTATTATTTGGGGAACAAATTTACCACAAACAAGAACACCTGATGCCCATTTTATGGTGGAAGCGAGGTATAACGGGACAAAGGTGGTCGGAATCAGCCCAGATTATGCCGAATACGATAAGTTTGCCGATATTTGGCTCCCGGCTCGAGCAGGTACAGATGGAGCGTTAGCGATGGCGATGACCCATGTAATTTTAAATGAATTTTATGTCAAACAACAAGTGCCTTATTTTATGAACTACGTCAAAAAATATACCGATTTACCATTTTTAGTCACTATTAAACAAAACGGAAATGATTATCGAACAGATAATTTTTTACGGGCAAGTGATTTGGGCGATACACAAAACTTAGCAGAATGGAAGACGGTGGTATGGGATGAAAATACAAATAAACCGGAAATACCAAATGGAAGTATCGGTTTTCGTTGGGATGGGAACAGCAATTGGAATCTTGAATTGACAAAAAAGAATGGAGCAGAAATCAATCCTTTATTAAGCTTCCTTAATCAACATGATGAGGTTATTGAAGTGACTTTTCCTTATTTTGCTGAAGAGGAGGGCGGTGTCATTCACCGCGGTGTTCCAGTTAAATATGTAAAAGATACGGATGGTCATCTATTAAAAGTGACGACAGTTTTTGACTTAATGATGGCACACGTCGGTGTTAATCGAGGCCTTCCGGGTGAATACCCTAAAGATTATCATGACTCTTTGCCATATACACCAGCATGGCAGGAAGACATTACCGGTGTACATCGAAATCATGTGATTCAAGTTGCAAAGGAATTTGCCGATAATGCCGCAAGAACTGAAGGAAAGTCGATGATTGCCATGGGAGGAGGAACAAACCATTGGCATCACAGTGATCAAATCTATCGTACCATTTTAAATCTTGTCTTATTGACCGGTTCTCAAGGAGTGAACGGAGGCGGCTGGGCTCATTATGTCGGTCAGGAAAAAGTACGCCCTTCAGAAGGTTGGAATGTTATTTCATTCGCCAGTGATTGGGGTGTGCCATCCAGGCTACAAAACGGAACCTCGTTTTTTTACTTTGCAACCGAGCAATTCCGCTATGAAACAAAAGAAAATATGGAACAAAATCGTTGGAATGGTAAATACACATATATGCACCCGGCTGATGTAAATGCACTTTCAGCAAGACTTGGATGGTTGCCATCATTTCCTCAATTTTCGCAAAACTCTATCGATATTGTGAAAAAAGCAAGGGAAAATGGTGCAAAGACGGAACAAGAAATAATTGAAAATGTCATTCAAAAAATTAAAGCAGGAGAGATTGATTGGGCGATTGAAAACCCTGATGATCCCCGTAATTTCCCGCGTGTCTTTTTTAACTGGCGTTCCAATCTACTTGGTGATAGCGGAAAAGGTCATGAATATTTTGTGAAACATTTTATTGGCGCAGATAACTCAGTATTGACCAAACCAGAAAATTGTTGGCAACCGGAAACGGTTAATATTGCGGAAGATGTACCTGAAGGAAAGGCTGATTTATTTGTCAGTATCGATTTCCGCATGACAAGTTCCGGATTATTTTCCGATATTGTATTACCTACTGCAACTTGGTATGAAAAATACGATATCAGCAGTACAGATATGCACCCGTTTATTCATCCGTTTAATGCTGCCATCAGTCCACCGTGGCAAGCTAAAAGTGACTGGGATACATTCAGAGAAATTGCTAAAGTCTTCTCTGACCTTGCAAAACGGTATTTACCTGAAACGGAAGAATTGTTAATGAGACCGTTAGGACACGATTCTCCAGATGAAATTGCCCAAGCCTTCGGAAAAATAAAAGATTGGCGTAAAGGGGAAGTTGAGGCAATTCCGGGAAAAACAATGCCCCATTTGCAAGTAGTAAAACGCGATTACCCGAATATTTTCCATATGATGACATCAATCGGCCAGGAAATTAGGAAAGGTTACGGTGGCAAAGGAGTCATCATACCGGGTGAAAAAGTATATGAAGAATTGAAAGATCGATTAGGCATAAATAAACGTGAAGGTATCGGTAAAGGTCATCCGGATTTATATACAGACCAAAAGGCAATTAACGCCATTTTATTAATGTCCGGTGCATCGAACGGAAAACGGGCTGTAGAAGGATGGAAATCGTTAGAAAAGAAAACAGGACAAAGATTAGCGGAGATCGCCGTACCGAGAGAGGAAGAAGATTTTACACTGGATGCGCTAACAATCCAACCGCGAACATCGATTTCTACACCGATTTGGAGCGGGTTGGAAAAAGAGAATAGAAGGTACTCGCCTTTTACCGTCAATACGGAATATAACATCCCTTGGAGAACGCTGACGGGACGACAAAGTTTTTATCTTGACCATGAAATGATTCTCGACTGCGGGGAGGCACTGCCAATCTACTTACCACCACTTGCGAAAGTACCTTTTACGAAAAAGGATAATGATATACCAGATAATGGGAAATCAATTACGTTACGATATTTAACCCCACACCAAAAGTGGGGGATTCATACGATGTTTACTGAAACAACACCGATGGTTCAGTTATTCCGGGGTTGGCAAGTTGTTTGGATAAATGAAGAAGACGCAGCTTCGATTGGGGTAAAAGATAATGATTATATTGAGGTCTATAACCGAAATGGTATAGTTGTTGCCCGGGCAGTTGTTACTTATCGAATACCAAAAGGAATGTGTTTTATGTACCATGCCCAAGACCGGACAATGGGGGTTCCGGGAACAGATATTAACAAAAAACGTGGTGGGACACACAACAGTGTTACAAGGATCACTTTAAAACCAACCCACATGATTGGTGGATACTCTCAATTAAGTTATGGTTTCAATTATTATGGACCGACTGGCCATCAACGTGACACGATGGCAATTGTCAGACCATTGAGGGAGGTTAACTGGCTTGAGAATTAAAGCACAAGTAGCAATGGTTATGCATCTTGATAAATGTATTGGTTGTCATACTTGCTCAGTCACATGTAAAACAACCTGGACCAATCGGCCCGGTACAGAATATATGTGGTTCAATAACGTTGAAACAAGACCGGGTATCGGTTACCCAAAACGATGGGAAGATACAAAACGGTATAAGGGCGGCTGGGTTTTAGAAAATGGGAAACTGAAGTTACGTGCCGGCGGTCCGATAGCGAAACTTGCTAATATTTTTTATAACGCGAATATGGCAGAATTGGAAGATTTTTATGAACCGTGGTCATATGATTATGATAACTTAATCCATAGTCCCAAACGGGAAAATCTTCCTGTTGCAAGGTCTTTTTCGCAAATCACTGGAAAATATATTGACAAACCGGAATGGGGCTCAAACTGGGATGATGATTTAGCAGGTGGTAGTGAAAATGTGAAACGAGACCCAAATGTAGAAAAATTGCAAGAACATATTAAAACGGAATATGAAAAAACTTTTATGATGTATTTACCAAGGATTTGTGAACATTGCTTAAATCCGTCTTGTGTTGCATCATGTCCAACAGGTGCTCTATATAAGCGTGATGAAGATGGGATTGTTTTAGTAGACCATGATGCATGCAGGGGTTGGCGCTTTTGTCAAAACGGTTGTCCCTATCATAAAGTCTACTATAATTGGAATACCCACAAAGCAGAAAAATGTAATTTTTGTTATCCACGGACAGAGGCAGGGTTACCGACAATTTGTTCTGAAACTTGTGTCGGTCGGATTCGCTATATCGGTGTTATTTTATATGATGCCGATAAAGTAAAAACGGCAGCATCCGTTGAAGATCCTAAAGATTTATATGAGGCACAACTTGCATGTTATTTAGATCCATTTGACCCGGAAGTACAAGCTCAGGCTAGAGAAGCGGGAATAACAGATCCATGGATTGAAGCAGCTAAAGAATCACCAATCTATAAATTAGCAATCAAATGGAAAATTGCCTTGCCACTTCACCCGGAATATCGAACATTACCAATGGTTTGGTATGTGCCACCTCTTAGTCCGATTATGAACCATATTACGAATGAGGATGAACTAAAAACAGATGGCTATATTCCGGCTATTGATCAAATGCGGATTCCAATCGATTATTTGGCATCGATCCTAGCTGCTGATGATGTGGAAGTCATTCGGAAAGTGTTATTGAAACTTACTGCGATGCGTGTATTTATGCGTGGAAAAACAGTTGGGGGTATCGATGAATTCCGTCAAAGTGAATTGTTAAAAGAAGCAGAAACTACTCCCGAAGAAGTGGTGGAAATGGCAAGATTATTAGGTGTTGCCAAATATAAGGAACGTTATGTTATCCCGACCGGACGTAGAGAAATGGATGATGACCTTTTTTATCAGCAAGGTGCCTGCAGTATAGAAGATTTGGCACCGAAAGAAGGGATGAATCCAAGATACGGTATGATGAAGGTGAGAGAAAATTTATGAATAATGAAAAACGAGCCATTCTTGTCATTGCTGCCCGCCTGTTGGATTACCCGGCGGATGGAATAAAGGAGTTAATAAATGATATAGAAGAATTAGTAGAAAATTTAATTGCGGCTACAGATATAAAGGAAGCGATTAGGCAAATGTATCAGCCTTTATGTAATTTCAATGATACGGAAATTCAAGAACTATATGTTGAAACATTTGATTTGAAAACAAAGCTTGGTCTCTATTTGACAGCTTATGAATTAGGTGACAGTAGTCGGCGAGGCTCCGCTTTAATTAAATTACAAAAAATAATCAACCAGTCAGGATTTGAACGAACTGGTGAGGAATTAGTAGATTATATCCCAATGTTGTTGGAGTTTTTGGCAGTTGCTCCTGAAAATTATGAGTCAAATCATTTGCAGAAAAGACTTGCTGTTGCCATCAACTATATGTCGGAACATATAAATCAACAGAATCCGTATGGCGGAATCTTTAAAATGTTAATGAAGCATATCTTCCCAACTCCAACGAAAGAAGAAATAGAGCAACTGGAGTTAGGAAGAGAAAAGGCAGATTTAGAAGAACTACCATACCCGATCATGTATGGATGATCGGGTATCGTATCAATTGAAAGTCAAGGAGGGAAAAATATGGTCAATATTTTTTTATGGGTGGTATTCCCATATATTTGTTTAACTATTATGATTTTTGGTCTCCTTTATCGTTTTGCGTTCAGGCAATTAACTTGGGCGGCCCCTTCAACAAATTTTTTCGAGAAAAAATGGTTAAAAATTGGTTCTCCTCTATTTCATTATGGAATTATTTTCGCATTTCTTGGACATGTAATGGGGATCCTGATTCCTTTGGAGTTTTATCAGACACTCGGCATTCCTGATCATATGTATCATTTTGGAGCGATTTTTGGTGGAGGTTTGGCAGGTTTAATGGTCGTTTGTGGACTTATCATTCTGTTAATTCGAAAAATGACCATTGACCCGGTGCGGATTAAAGCAACATTTGCTGATTATTTTTCTGTCCTCGCTGTGTTATTTGTTGCTGGGACAGGAACATATATGACAATCATTTACAATTTGACTGTGGTGGCTTATGAGTACCGTGCGACAATTGGCCCTTGGTTTCGTAGTTTATTTATTTTCCAGCCGAGATTTGATTTGATGACCGATATCCCGTATATTTTTAAAATCCATGTGATTTCCGCATTTGCTCTTTTTGCATCGATTCCGTTTACCAGGCTCGTCCATATCTTTAGTTTTCCCATCCGTTACCCGGCTCGTCCGCCACAACAATATCGGTCCCGTTCTGGATATCGTAGACAAAAAATTTAAAGAACATTTATCTCACGTCTGGCCATAACTCCGAAAAGTTTTAAAGAAAACCTGGGCGTCTGAGCCTTAAGGCAACCAAAGAGCTGTCGTTCAGCGAAAAAACATTTTCGCCTGCAAGGTCATGCTACCGAAGTCTTTCTCATTCACCGAAAAAATATAAAATTTTTTCGGCTGCGATATATTCCCGCGTCCTTGTACACTTATCCGTTAGGAAAGTAGAAATTGAAAAAATATTTACTTTTCTATTAGCTGAAAAAGTGGTCTTGAGCTGAGTTCTCAAGACCACTACGCTGAAAAAAACTTGGAAAAGGACCTTGTTATACTTCTCAAGATCAAACAAATACAAATATTTGAGAAGGTAGTCATTTAGCCAATATCTTAAGATCAAAATGCAAGGAATATTTTCAAAAGTTGTATTTAGACAGATCCATTTTTCTGATATTAAGACTGGAATCTATATGGTCAATTTTGCAGATGTTTATCACACGATATCTATGTACAAAAATAACCTGATTTAACCGAGTTGCTCTATTCTTACATTCATTTCCTCATAGGTGCGAATTTCTCTTGATAGTACAAAAATACGACAATAACAAAACTGACCAAGGCGACCTCAGACATCAGCATGAAGGCAATCGCATATTGTCCCGTCATATTATTAACTGCTGTCAATAGCAGCGGTGGGAAAAATCCTCCAAGTCCACCCATTGCAGAAACAATCCCATTGACTACACCAGCCTGATTCGAAAAATAGAAGGGAACTAGTTTAAATATTGTCCCATTCCCAATACCCGCAGAAATAGCGACAGATAATGCTCCGATCGTATACCAAGCGATATCCGGCGAAAAGGCTAATAATATCCCTGAAAAAGAAACAAAGATGAACACGAACATTAAAATTACAAAGGGATTAAATCGGTCTGCTAAAAATCCGCCAAGCGGGCGCATAGCAGTTGCCATGACAATGAAAATCCCTGTTCTGATTCCAGCGTCCACAGGGTCCAAACCAAAGAACGTCACCAAAAAATTTGGCAAAAATACGGTAAAGGCAACAAAAGCACCAAATGTAATAAAGTAAAACAAACTGAGAAACCATAGCGTGGCATTTTTATAAACACCTTGAATTTGCTCCACCATTGATTTCTTTACTTTAACTTCTTTCCGATCTCCAAAAATAAGCAACAAAACAATGAACACAAACAATAGAATTAAGTATAAACGAACAGTATCTTGCCAACCAATTGATTTAGCCAAAATTGGTGCGCCAAATGTCGATATAGCTGTTCCGGCATTACCAATACCATAAATTCCATTAATAAAGCCTTGTCTTTCTTTTGAATAATATTTAGGTAGAGAGGTCACACCGATGGAAAAAGTTGCACCTCCTACACCTAGAAAAAGTCCGCCAATAACAAGATCCATAAAAGTATTGGCTGTACTGATATAAAATATCGGAAATAAAAGAATAAGAAAACTGATCATGAAGATAATTCTTGCGCCAAGCCGGTCCGTGTAAAATCCGATGGGGATTCGTAACACGGAGCCTAAAATAACCGGGACTGCTGTAACAATCGATACCTGTACAGGTGTGAGTGAAATATCTTCTTTAATAAAGGTCATTAAAGAGGACAATAAAACCCAAACCATGAATCCAACAATAAGACTTGTTGTTTGCAATGATAATTGAATACCAGGTTTCCTCATTTTGAGTTTCCTTTCTATTTTTCATATATTATTTGTCACAAGTATCAAGTTTAAACAGCATTTTTTTATATGTTATAGAAAACTCGGGCGCCCGAGCCTTAAGGCAACAAAAGAGCCTTCGTTCAGCGAAAAAACATATTTGGAGGATGGGCTTGTCGTATGCATCTGATTGGCCCAACTAATCTTTAGTGGAGATGAAAAAACCCCGACCACTGGAATTTTTATATTATTTACATGCCAATTTTCAAATTCATTATTCCTAACTTTTTTCCAATATCAAAAAGTGATTTATATCACAAAAAAATTTAGCTAATTGACTATAATTGATTATGGGCTAAGGTAAATAAAGAATCCCTTTGGAAGGTGAGAGAAATGTCGACAAAGTTAAAATCGATTTTGTTTATTCTATTTTGGGCTATCATTATTTTTTCATTGTTTAATACGGGTAATATCGACATGCTCCAAGCGGGGAATGGAAGTTTAATGAAGATGAAAGCAAATAATGTTAAGAATACCAGCAGTAATGTCCCTGCATTACATAAAAACTTGAACCAAGAACCGGTTGCGCCTGAAATTACGCGTGACGGTGATGATGTTTATATCTTGATGACGGCACAGATTACAGATATTGAGATAAAAGACGGCTACACGTACAAAGCATGGACTTTCAACGGGCAAGCCCCAGGGCCACTATTGGTAGTAAATGAGGGAGATACAATCCATTTTACGTTAAAAAACATGGATCCGGCTATGCCACACAGTATGGATTTTCACGCAGTCCATACGGATCCAAGTGAAGGTTTTTCCAATGTGGAACCAAATGAGGAAGGAACGTTTGTCTACCAAGCAACCAGTCCGGGAGTCTTTATGTATCATTGTGGCACCGACCCGGTCTTATTGCATATTGCGAATGGAATGCATGGGATGATTATTGTGAAACCAAGTGCAGGGTACCCGACAGATGAAGAAGTGGACCGGGAATTCGCCATTATCCAAAATGAATGGTATCAATACAATGACATTGATGATATGACGAACGGAAATCCATCCCAAGTTGTTTTTTCAACAAAAGCGTTAAATGAAGGTGGGCTGAATACAAATGGGACAGTCGGTGCATTGATTGACCATCCGCTTCAAGCAAAAGCTGGTGAAAAAATTCGTTTCTATGTTGCCAATATGGGACCGAATAAAACGTCAAGCTTCCATGTAATTGGTTCGATGTTTGATGATGTTTATTTAGATGGCAATCCGGTCAATCATTTGAAGGGAATGCAAACGGTGGAACTTCCGTCAAGTGGTGGTGCGGTTGTAGAATTCACATTAAAAGACGCCGGTGAATATAAATTTGTTACCCACCAGTTCAACGATGTCCAAAAAGGAGCAGTCGGAAAAATCATCGCTTATGAAGGGGACATCCCGGAACAAACGAAGAAAAATAAGACTAAAGAATCCGCAAAACAAAACGAGGTACCTGCTGTCAATAACCATATTAAAATTACAGCAGTGAATTTCTCTTATAATCAAAAAACATACGTGGTTCAATCAGGAAAAAAAGTTACGATTTCATTTAGCAGTAAAGAAGGATATCACGGTCTGTCAATCGAAGAGTTTGGCGTAAATATTACAGGAGAAGGAAAAGCGACATTTGTTCCTGACAAACCCGGAAAATATAAAATCCATTGCAATGTATATTGTGGTAAAGGTCATGAAGAGATGACAGCGACCTTAATTGTTCAGTGATAAGGAGTTAGATTGAGACCACTGAAAAACTTTTTGAATAAGAATTCTTGTACGATATATAGTGGGATATATTTTTAAACCAACTACATATGAAGTATGGAAAGTAACCTAATTGATATATATGCACTTTTTCAGTGGTCTCGGACAGGCTCAGCATCCCATTTATCCCAGTACCCTCCACTTCAAGATTTTCGAGCTTACAAAGAAGATAGAGGGAAGACAATGCTACACGCGTCCTATTGATTCAAGGATTATTACCAAAGGTCTCTTATCTCAAATTCCCCACAGCAGCTCTTTCGCCCGATCACTCATTCGACTTGGATCCCATTGTGGCTTCCAAACGAGTTGAACTTCAATATTACCAATTCCGTCAATTAAATGTAAACGATTTTGGACTCCATAACTAATACTGTCATGCATCGGACATCCTGGTGTGGTCAACGTCATTTTAATTCGTATATTATTATTGTCATCAATGTCAATCCCATAAACTAGCCCTAAGTCAATGATGTTCACACCTAATTCCGGGTCTATCACATCTTTTAAAGCTTCTTCAATTTGTTTTTTATCTATCATATTAAATCTCACCCCAATCATTTTAATAAAACCTTTATTATTGAAATGGCATAGATGCAAGAAGTTGCTGTCATTAATCCGGTGAAACCATATAAACTGATCCCATTTTTCAACCCAATACTAATGATGATTCCGAGTACAGAAACAATGAACAAGCTATATAAAATACCACTAAGTTTTTCGTTCATCATTTCTTTTAACGTTGGGACTTTTTCTTTTCCAACTTTTTCAGAATACTTATGGGTCCACCAAAGAAACGGGACAATTTTATATAAATACCCTAAAATGCTAAAAACAATCCAGGTAACGATATACAAGTAAATTAACCATGGCCAAACATTTTCTGTAGTGAAATCTAGTAACACAATAAGCAGTGCAAGAAAGTGTATGATGAGCCCGTTGAAAATAGCAAAAAGAGAAAATTGGAATGGCTGATCAAGTTTTTTCTTTATACGTTTTGATAAAATTTCTTTCATATCAAGACTAAATAATCCGAAGCCTGCAAATAATAGGAAAAATCCAATTGACTGTACAGTGGACATATGCACCCAATATGAAATAATGGTGACAACTAATCCGCCGATATACGTATACAAAGCAGGTTTTGCCCATTTCATTGTAAAACCGTGTGAGAGACTGAACATAGGTACCAATTTATATGACATACCAAAAATTAACAATGTAAACCATCCAGCAATACCTAATGTGATGTGAGAATATAAAATATTTTCATGATAACCTGAATCACCGAATGCCAAATTCCAAGCAAGAATAAACCCGGCTGTAATTGTAAGTAAAAAACTTACAAGAGCAACAAGGATGAAATAAGTCATCGTTGTTTTTTCTTTTTGGACAGAAATCGTCTTTATCATTTGAAAGAGGAACATGAGTATTCCGATGATTGCCAGGATTCCTCCGTATATCGCAATGTTGGTATGAAACCCTAACAAAATAGCAAATAAGGTCATTCCAACTGCGGTGATAAAAAATTGAATAAAGCCAAACGTTTGATTCCAAATGGGTGTCAAAAAAGCAACCGGAACAAGCTGATACATCGCTCCCATGGCTGTCATAACCGCAAACCCAAGCATAAGGAAGTGGACTGCCATCCAGATGTCAGGAATACGAAATTGCCCTTCAATGAGATCAGAACTATTTAGAAAAAGAATCAATTGAGAAACAACAAAAGCTGCCAGTCCGTATAAGATAAAGCTAATCGGGAGTTTAATATTCGTATCTGTCTTCATATTTGTTTCCATCATTTGCTTAGTCACCGGTCTTTGATATGATTATTTTATAGCTGCCATCTTCTTGTGCCTCGGTTTCGTGCATATATCCTAATTCATCCAATTCTTCATATAAAAACATCGGTCGTCGATCGTTTATAATAACGAGTTGCTCACCTTTTTCCATTTTTTCCAGTTGTTTTAAAGTCCGCATCATCGGTTGTGGCGGTTCCAGTCCGCGGTTATCAAGAATTTTCATCTTCCTTGTCCTCCTTTTTGAAGTACGTCACTTTCCAATGGTTTTTTTCAAGTTTTTCTGCATTATGTTCAAAGCCTTTTCTCCCCAAAACTTTATGCAACGGGAGCGGGTTGAAGGGGGCATGTAAAATAAAGACTTGTCCATCTTTTAATTGTTTCACGGTACCGATAATTTTATCAAACGGCTCTTTTTTTAGTCGTAAATCTTCTCTAACATCTAATTCAACTATCTTCTGTACATCCATAAAATCACCTACTTTTCGAATTTTCTACTTATATGATAATGATTATCAATAAAAAAAGATGTGACGAAAATCACATCTAGATTGAAAAAATATAATGCATTAAATACGACTTAAATCAATTCTTCTTTTAATTTCTCGGTGTTAATAATCATATAACCGTTTTCGTCATTATCTATCATGTTTTTCTTTTTTAACTGTGATAGTGTACGGCTAATTGTTTCTCTGCTTGATCCGATCATATTTGCTAAATCTCTGTTGGTGAATTGGGTGTTAAGGCGAACATTTGCAGCGGTCAGTTTATCGCCGTGATTTTTTGCTAGTCTTAATAAAAGCAGGAGAATTTGTTCGTATGTATTATAGAGAAGCTTTTCTTCCAACCGTTTCTGTAAATCAACAATTTGCTCGCCTAATATACGGAAGATTTTCATGCAAACTTCCGGATTATGAATTAAAAATTTTTCAAATGAATGAATGGGTATAAAAAACAGCACTGTATCTTCCATTGCCTGCGCATAAGCTGGATAATCAGTGTTCCGAAAAAAACCTTGATGCGGAAACATACCTCCACGGTTCAGGATGTTAACGATCTGCTCATTCCCTTGAGGATCTAATCGATATATTTTTATTTTTCCGTTAGAAATAAAGTAAACGTTGGAAAGGGGTTCTCCTTGTAAAAAAATATGACTCCCTTTTAGATACACTCTCTTTTTCGCTAAATGAACGATTAAATCTAGTTCATCTTCAGCCAAGCTTTTAAATAATGGAAAATGCTGTAGTAATACTTTTATAGATGTAGGATTCATGGACAATTCCCTTCTCTCTATAAACGACTAATCATGAGATATATTAATAATATATCCTTAGATTATTGAAAATCAAAATCATATCCTTTTAACCCTATGATAAAAATCACATATTCCTAGTGAAGTAAATCACACCGTCATGCTGGACACCGTTTTAAAATAAAAACATATTTCATCAGTAAATGGAGGTTTTTTTAATGAATATTGAATTTACTACAAAAATCTTTGCACCAGATATTGAACCAAAATATCGTCACGCAAAAATATTTGAAGCTTTTGATAGATTACAATCTGGCCAATACATGGAATTAACCAATGACCATGATCCGAAACCGCTATATTATCAGTTTTCGATTGAACGGGAAGGAACTTTTACATGGGATTACATTGAAGAAGGACCGGAACAATGGCGTGTTGCAATTGGTAAAAAATAAATAAACAGACAATTCTATTTGACCCGGATAACAAAGGAATAATATAGGTAGTTTCAAACAGTGGGGAATATCGATATCCCTCACTGTTTGTTGTTAAACAAATCAGATGCATCTATGCGTTCGTTTTGTCACCTATTTTAACATCTTAAATCTTGAAACGGGATTCCTTGCCATGCTGTTAAGGGTGGAATAGACCTTTTTATTGTTGTTCCTACTTTTCTTTTAATGTCCGATAATCTCCTTCTGAAAAGATAAGTGGCTCTCCCTCGAATATTTGTAAATTTGTGACCTTCCCAACGATTAAAACATGATCTCCTTCTTCATATTCAGCCGAAACAGTACAGATGATTTGTGCCAAAGTATTAGGAATTACTGGCATTCCATCGAGAAAATCAAATTCGACTTCTTTTATTGATTTCTTTTTTGAAGCAAAATGATTTGAAATATTTACTTGGTCCTTATTTAAAACATTTACAGTAAATAATCGACGCTGTTTTATTTTATTTAATGTTTGTGAAGTTTTGTTTAAAGAAATTAATATTAGCATGGGATTTAAAGATACGGACATAAATGCATTTACTGTTGTTGCGAATATTTTCTCATTTATCTCTGTGACGACAATAGTAACCCCTGTCGCAAATTTCCCCATTGCATCACGAAACAAGCGTTCATCCGTCAAGTTACACACCCTCTCCAACCTACAACTTTATGCAGTTTTTTAGAACGGATAAATGAATTTCATAGTAAAAACAACAAGTTGATTGTTCATTCAAGTCAAGAAAGTTTTCTTTATTATAACAAACTTGTGACGAATATGTGGCAATAATGCTTAAAGCTGTTGTTATATAGTAAAAACAGAATAGCAAACTACAGAAATGTTAAAACTTTGAAATTGAAAATATTTAAAAATGACTTTTAATAAACAATATATTTTATATAATAGAATTACTATTATTTTTTTACTTTAGGAGGATGAATCATGTTAAGAAATATTCATACAGAACATGCACCACAGGCAATTGGTCCGTATTCACAAGGGATAGAAGCAGGCAATTTCATTTTTTTATCAGGTCAAATCCCGGTTAATCCTGAAACAAATGAAGTTATCACAGGTGATATAGTTGCTCAGACTGACCAGGTGATGAAAAATGTTCAGGCAATTTTGGCAAGCATTGGATTAACGCTCAATCATATTGTTAAGACGACTATTTTCCTAAAAAATATGGATGAATTCACATTAGTTAATGAAGCTTATGCTAAGCATTTCGGTGAACACCGCCCGGCTAGATCAACGGTTGAGGTCAGTCGTCTTCCTAAAGATGTCAGTATTGAAATTGAGGTGATTGCAGCAAAATAAAATTCTGATAAGTACAGACCGCAACTTTGATGTCGAGTTATAGAGACATCCCCTTCAACCTATTTTACCGAGTCGAATCTTGAAGAGGATTTTCTTGACTTGCCGGTAAGAGTTGGGGTAGACATCATGTTGCAACATTAACCGTTGATGAATGTTTAAGGTTCAATAAGAAATGAAAGAGTGTCAGGGACAGATTTTCAAAGAATTGAACTGTCCCTCAAGTTATGATAGTTGTATACGATAAAATCCTGATTAATTGTTCTGACATATATGTTGGGGTATAAGAAAAGTTTTGATCTACCCATTCAACAATGATTCCGAAAATTGCATAGGCAAAATATGAGGAAAAGATTTCGGGATTTATATTTTTGTTTAAATCGTTTTTTGTCGACAAATCCTGAAGAACTAAATTTTTTAAAACTTGACAAATTTTGCTTTGAAACCCGGGAAGAGCATTTGAATGAATAATAATTTTATAAAATTTTCCATACAGATATACATGTTCGAAAATTTTGATTGAAGATGATGAAAGGTCACTAATCTCTAGTTTGCTTTTTTGTAAATAAGGCTCCCGGTATGAACGAATAAGATCTGCTATTACTTCTCCGATTAGTTCTTCAAGTAATTCCTCTTTTGTTTGATAGTGTTTGTAAAACGTTCCTCGATTTAAATTAGAAATGTTGACAATATCTGTAATTGTGATTTTGTTATAGTCTTTATTCTCCATTAATATTAATAATGCTTCTTTTAAAGCTGTTTTGGACTTATTAATTCGTCGATCAACAGTCATCAACAAAACACCACCTGATTGTCTAATATCTTTTAATATTGTATAAACAGTTCATAAGATGTTTATTATCGAACAAAGCATAGACAATTTGTATATTGATATGTTCATTATAGACCAGTACAATAAAAATGTGTAGGTGACTATGTGAAAAATGTAGTAACTCCTATTAGAATCCGTGAAAACGCTTTATTTTCAAGATGCACAAAATATGAAAAAGGTGGTATGTTTAATGAAACTCGAAGGAAAAGTTGCAGTAGTGACAGGGGCAGCCTCTGGAATGGGAAAAGCAATTGCCCAAGTTTTTGCAAAAGAAGGTGCAAAAGTAATTGTTGCTGACCTAAACATAGCGGGTGCAGAACAGGTTGTAGAGGAAATTACTAAAAATGGTGGTACCGCTAAAGCAGTAGAAGTTAACTTGGCAAAATTAGCTGATGTTGAAGGCATGATTGATACAACCGTCAAAGAATTTGGAACATTGGATATACTGGTAAATAATGCAGGAATTATGGATGGTTTTGAACCGGTTGCAGATATTTCAGAAGAAAAATGGGATTTAATCTTTGATGTAAATACAAAAGCTGTTATGCGTGCAATGCGTAAAGCAATTCCGATATTCCTAGAAAAAGGAAAGGGGACTATCGTCAATATTGCCTCAACGGGAGGATTGAACGGTGCACATGCCGGAGCCGCTTATGGTGCTTCGAAACATGCTGTTGTCGGATTAACAAAAAATACCGGTTTCATGTATGCAAAAGAAGGAATTCGTTGTAATGCAATTGCCCCAGGAGCGGTAAATACAAATATTTCCGCATCAATGACCAATGTGAATCAATTTGGTTTGAATCGTGCTGGGTTGGCTCATGCTGTTTCACCTCGTAGCGGTGAACCGGAAGAAATTGCCCAAGTTGCACTATTCTTGGCATCGGATGAATCCAGCTTTGTTAATGGTACTGTACTAGTGGTTGACGGAGGTTGGACAGCAGCATTTTAATTGAACGCAAATCTTTAAGGAATGGTCTAGTAGGGTAAAAATCGTTTTGTTTTCAAAAGAAAAATGGTTTCCTACCAAACCATTAATTTTTAATAAAAAAACATATGTATTTCAACACATCCATAGTGAGAACATTATGGATGTGTTTTTCTACTATGCCAGAAGTCCTAATAATAGATACTATTTAAGTGATTATCAAAAGCCTGATAAATTCCTATACTCGGTTTGTAAAAAAATATTGCCATTATACATCCACAATAATTTTACCATTTATACAGGCAAGTAAGACAGTAAATTTCCCTAATATCAATTTTTTGTAAAAATCAGAAAAGTTATTTTCTATTAAAGTCATTTTTCAATCAAAAACAATAGACTTTTTAAAAGTGAGGAATAGAAAAAATTTTTCCGCATATCTATATTGACATCTGAAAAGAATCTCTCCATAATAGATATAAAAGTATATGGAACGGTAACGAAGGACTAGTATGTAGAACTTGATATGTTAGAGAGCGGGATTCGTGGCTGCAAAATTCCGTCATATTCAAACTGCAGAACCTACCTTCCGAGTCCTGTGGTAAAACCATGGGCGCAATTCGCGTTAGAGAAAGAAGTGGAGTACAATATTTTTGTGCTCAATCAAGGTGGTACCGCGGAAGATAAGCTCTTTCGTCCTGAACTTTTTCAGGATGATTGGGCTTTTTTTTATAAATTTTTTAAGAGGGAATGAAAATGACAAAAGAACGTGTTGTTGTAAAAATTGGAAGCAGTTCATTAACCAACCACAAAGGTGAAATAGACCAAGATAAATTGGCCGATCATGTTGATGCGATTGCAACCTTGTTGGGAGCCAATCATGAAGTCATTTTAGTGTCATCTGGCGCTGTTGCTGCTGGTTTCAAAAAATTAGGATATCCGAGCCGACCGGTTACGTTGAAAGGGAAACAGGCGGCTGCAAGTGTTGGTCAGAGTTTATTGATTCAAACGTATATGGAAAAATTTAGTAAACATAATATTACTGCTGCTCAAATTTTATTAACAAGATCAGATTTCTCCAATCGTGACCGTTATCGAAATGCCTACGCAACGATTACTGAGCTTTTAGAAAGAGGGATTGTTCCGATCATTAATGAAAATGACACGGTTTCTGTTGATGAATTAACGTTTGGTGATAATGATATGTTATCAAGCTTAGTAAGTGGATTTATTCATGCAGACAGACTGATTATTTTAACGGATATTGACGGGATTTATGATGGGAACCCGCATACAAATCCAAATGCGAAGAAATTTTACTTTTTAGATGATATTCCCGACGATATGTTGGAAAAGGCTGATTCCACAGGTTCAAAAGTGGGAACAGGTGGAATGAAGTCCAAACTCTTAGCTGCACAAACGGCTCTTTCACTTGGTGTTTCCGTATTTATCGGTATGGACAGAGGAAAAAATAAGTTGTTGAAAATTATCGACGGAAGAGGAAATGGAACATATATCTTTAAGCGCGAACATCATGCCTTGAATACAAAAAAACAGTGGATTGCTCTTCATTCTGAGTCTTCTGGGAAAATCTACGTTGACCAGGGTGCTGTCGAAGCGATTCTTTATAATGGAAAAAGTCTTCTTGCGCCGGGTGTTTTTAAAGTCACTGGTACTTTTGAAAAAGGGGATGTCGTTGAAGTCATCGGGACGAAAGGTTTTATTGGCAAAGGTGAAGTAGGTTGTTCCTCGGCTGAACTAAAAGATTATCTTGAAGAAAAATATCAACAAGGTAAAGATAATGAGTCCTCATTGGAGGTTATTCATCGCGATAACTGGGTAAAAGCAAAAAAAGTCATATAAGAAGTTTGCTAAGTTAAATGAATGGGGGAAAAGCAATGAGTCAGATTGCAAAAAACAATGAAGTACTGTTAAAAGGAAAATTGGCAAAGACGGCCAGCTATAAAATGACCGGGTTTACAAGTGAGCAAAAAAATGATGCACTTAAAAATATTGCAGAGCAAATGTTAATAGATAAGAACGTCATTTTATCAGCAAATAAGAGAGATATAAAATTAGGAAAAGAGAAAGGTTTGTCAGATGCGATTCTTGACCGGATCATGTTAAATGAAGAACGGATAAATGGAATGGTAGAAGGAATCCAACAAGTCGTTAATTTAGCTGATCCGATCGGTGAAGTGCTTGAAACAATCCGAAAAGAAAATGGCTTGTTTATTCAAAGAAAAAGAGTTCCTGTCGGTGTAATTGGCATGATTTATGAGGCAAGACCAAATGTAACGATTGATGCGGCAACCCTTGCATTAAAAACAGGAAATGCAATTATCTTGCGGGGAAGTTCCTCGGCGAAGTTTTCCAATCTTGCTTTAGTTGATTCGATTCATCAAGCTCTGGATAAGACAGTGATTCCGAAAGATGCTGTCCAATTTATTGAAGATACTTCCCGAGAAACGGCTAAAGCGTTGTTTCAATTAAATGATTACTTGGATGTGCTAATTCCAAGAGGTGGTAAAGATTTAATCAAAACAGTTATAAAAGAGGCGACGGTTCCTGTTATTGAAACCGGTGCCGGAAATTGCCATATCTTTATCGAAAGAACAGCAAACTTTGAGATGGCAAAGGAAATCGTGTTAAATGCGAAATTGCAACGACCTTCCGTTTGTAATGCAGCTGAATCTTTATTGATTGATCAACATTGGTTTGACAAATATGGTGTGGAACTTTTACAAGTGTTAAACGCTCATCAAGTGGAAATATATGGAGATGAAAAAGTATGTCAAGCCTTCCCATCTGCCCGCCTGGCTACAGAAGAAGATTGGTATCAAGAATATTTAGCGTTAAAAATAAGTGCAAAATTGGTAAATAGTCTAGAAGAAGCAGTTGCCCATATTCATAAATACGGCACAAAACATTCTGAAGCAATCATTACAGAAGATGAGAATCAAGCGTTTATATTTTTACAAAATGTTGATGCCGCGGCCGTTTACCATAATGCTTCCACACGATTCACCGATGGATTTGAGTTCGGTTATGGAGCAGAAATCGGTATTAGTACGCAAAAGCTTCATACCCGCGGTCCCATGGGATTAAAAGCATTAACATCCAGCAAATTTATTATTAAGGGCCAGGGACAAGTAAGAGAATAGGACGATACACAGAGATAAGATGAATATTATTACACAATAGCGAGGGAGGGACAGTAAGCCCCAACCTCGCTTGTGGATAGATAAAATATAGCAAAATCATCTTTTTGAATAGTCATCTGAAAAATTTAGAAAATAAGGATTGACATTGTTGTGTATTAACCATATAATACAGAAAACGATGTATTATGTCGTTAATACATCTTCAAATAATAAGTGTACTCAAATAGTGTATGAAAAATTTGCTGTGTTGATATAAATTAGGTGTATGAAATAGTTAATACATTTTTGAGAAAAACGAGTTGTACTAGCATATTATGCAAAATAGTGTACTTTTCCTGTATTAAGTTATTAATACAGTTCTGTGTTTTATAAAAAATGGCGTAAGATGAGTACACACTATGTTTATAGGAGATGGGGCTGTCTATGAATGTCAAGTTTAATAATCGGGATCCTGTCTACGTTCAAGTGGTTCGCTTCTTTAAAGAACAAATTGCAAAAGGCCTTTTTGAACCGGGGCAGGAAATTCCATCGAGACGTGAACTGGCTCACCAATTAAAAATTAATCCCAATACGGCACAAAGAGCGTATAAGGAAATGGAGGAACAAGGGTTGATTTTTACAGAGGGGAATTTACCAAGTCGGATTACTAAAGATGAAGGGGTTTTGAAAAAAGTGCGTAAAGAGTTGATTGTGGAAGCGGTTGAAACATTTGTTCATTCGGTTCGTACAATTAATGTACCACTTGAGGAAGTGCTTCACATAGTTAAGGAGTATTATGAAAAGGATGATTTTACAAGGGGGAATACCCGTGATTGAAGTAAAAAATGTAACGAAAAAATTTGGCAGGAAAGAAGTATTAAAGGGGGTTTCTTTTACGGCTGAAAAGGGACAAATTACATGTTTAATCGGGATTAATGGTGTAGGAAAAACAACAATTATGCAAGCAATTATGTCGTTAATCCCAATTAATAGCGGTGAAATTTTCATTGATGGGAGTAAACTTACAAAAGACAGTTATGAAAAAATCATCTTTATTCCAGATACCATAACGATGCCTCCGCAGATGCGAATAGGGGATGCTTTTGCCTTCATGGACGATTTTTATCAAAGCTGGAATCAAAAAAGGGCAGAAGAGCTGCTTGAATTTTTTAAATTAGAAGAAACAGAGCGGATTAGTGAATTATCAAAAGGTAATACGGCTAAAGTGAATATGCTGCTTGGTTTGGCTTTAGATGTTGACTATTTATTAATGGATGAACCGTTTTCTGGAATAGATATTTTTAGTCGTGAAGAAATTGCAAATGTATTTACCAGTCACTTAATAGAAGATAGAGGGGTTATTATTACCACCCATGAAATTAATGATATTGAGCATCTGATAGATAAAGTCGTTCTGATAGACAATGGTGTAGTGTTGAAAGAGTTTAATGTTGAAGAAGTCCGGGAAAAAGAAGGGAAATCGGTCATTGATGTGTTGCGGGAGGTGTATGAATCATGAATCGGTATTTGAAACTTGTCAATTTTGAGTTCAATCGTTTTTTCAAATTATATGTTGTTCTCGTTATCGTAACGATAATAATGCAAATCATCGCAGTTATTGTGGAGTCAAGAAGATATATGCAGGAGGCCGAGAATGTTATCTATGGCGAAATGATGTCTAAAGCTGATTTTATTAAAAATTACGAAGCTTTCACAATGCAAAGAATCGTTCAATCCAATTGGTTTTATTGGTCGATTGCATTTTGTGCCGTTATTCTTCTAATCTATGTATTTTTTATTTGGTATCGTGATTGGCTTGGCAAAAATTCATTTATATATCGGTTGTTAATGCTTCCAACTGCAAGATTGAATCTGTACTTTGCGAAAGCTACAGCAATCCTAATATTTGTTTTTGGACTAGTTGCTCTTCAACTTTTCTTGTTTTCAATTGAAACGCAATTAGTGAAATGGATGATCCCTGCCGAATTTCGGGTAGATCTGCCCATGAGTGAGTATATAAGATTTAATTATCTATCGATTATTCTTCCAAGTTCTATATTTGACTTTTTTATATTTTATGGAATTGGGATTATTGCAGTTTTCATTATGTTTACGGCGATTTTATTTGAACGATGCTATCGTTTGAAAGGGATTATTTTTGGTATTTCTTATGGACTCGTTTCTTTCGGTTTTTTCTTAATGCCCCTTTTGATTAATACATTTGTGCTTAAAAATTATTTCTTCCCGTTGGAGTTATTCGTAATGGAAGTAATTGTCTGTATCATTATCTTACTTGGAGCAATATGGATTGGAAATTATTTATTAAAATACAAAATCAGGGTTTGATGGGGGGAGCTAGGATGAAGAAATACTTGAAAATCCTTGTTGTTTTGATCATCACTGTTATAATGATCGGAACTCACAATATTCGTACCAGTTTCGCATCACAGACTATGCCTGAATATGTGATAAAAAAAATAAGCGGTGATGAAAAGGAATTGCAAGATCTGATAATTTATGGCGAATATAATGTTGGTAATATTTATCATTCCTTTAAAATTTTGAACGGTAAAACCATTAATTTAAATCACGAAAGTATTATTAGAAAAATAACGGAACTTCCATCGCAGTTTGAAATGATAATGGAGGAACATAAGAATTTTTTGCGTAAAAAAGTGTTAATACCGGAAAATTTTTTTGAAGATAAAACATGGCTGGCCTATGCTGAATATCAATTAGAAAATTCATTTAACGGTATGACAAATAGAAATGAATTTTTGATAGAAGTATTGAATAAAGAAACAGATGAAACAGTTGCCTTTGAAGTGGCTATTCCGGATAGTGAAAATTATTATGTGATTAACATAAATGATGTACAGTTGATGAACGGCAGGTTAAAAGTGCTGACAAATAACTATAGAGGCGACGGAAGTGAGGAGGCACATCTTTACGTTTTTGATATAAAAGAAAAAAAGCTTATCCGTGACAATGTCATTTTAAAAAATAGTGAAGAAATAGAAAATGGAAAATGGACGTCATTTTCTATAAATAATAACAGCCCTTCTTTAAAGCCAAGTGAATATGCATTAATTTTATTGCAAAGTGTTCAAGAAGAGATGAATGAAAATACAAAAGAAGTTGAAACGAAAATATTAGCAAGTGAGTTTTATGTTTATAACTTTGAAAAGGAGGTCTTGGAAAAAGTAAATACTGGGGAACAAGGAGTGGTTGAAAAGGCATCTTTACATAATTCGACCCTGTTTTTGCAAAACCAGATTGATAGTCGCCTGGAAGTGGTTCCATATGATATTGAGACTGGGACTTGGCATGAAAAGCTTTTATTTAATGTTCCTCAGACTTCCGGAAATACTGACAATGATCATATACACACAGATCCGTTTATTACTGTTTTAAATGGCAAAATATATATCATTCATGCGATCGATGATGGGTATTCTATATTTATCGGTGATTTATCTAATGGACAATCTTTATATGAAGGCAAAATCGTGGCAAAGAATAAAAAGATTAATCGACATGATGATAAAACATATTTTAGATTAATAGAGTCAAAATCATAAAGTGGGGATAGGGAGACGATTTTTGTTCTATGTCATAAAAACCGGACATATTTGCCCGGTTCTATTACTTTTTAAGTCGGATTTTTCCAGCTGTATCAATGAACGTTTAGTTAACTTTTTTTGAACTTTGCCAATACACTTATCGCAACACTAATGATTAATAATATATTCCATATCAAAATGGAAATACGATAGTTTAGTGGAACCATAACGGTACCTAATTGGCTAATTCCGTAAAAACATTCCAGAATATAATCGGTATTCGGTAACATCAACGCAACATGATCTTTGTCCCTGAACCCGGATTGATAAAATACTTTTGATCGTAAATCCGTCCGTTCTGAAAATTGTTTATACGTGAATTTTTTCTCACCATCAATAACGGTGATTTTGTTTGGATAGTTTCTTACAGCTCATCTTTTCCAATCCAACGGTGTTAAAGATGTGAACACGGGCAACAGCTCTTTCATAAAGTATATTTGATAGTTTAAGAGAAATCTTTCTAAAGTATATTCATTTAAAAATTGTAATCGATTGTATTCATTTTACTATTCTTATTCTTTTTATGTCGATAATATTAAATTAATTACAAATACTTAAAACAAAGCTTTTTCTTAACATCAACTTTTCGTTTTGTTATCATGAATGTATCATTACCTATACTGGAATGAATATTTCCGGAATAGATAAATTAAAAATACAGATTTATTAGCAACGAGGAGTGATATGATGGAAATTATAATAAGTCAAAATGCACTAGAATGGTTTAAGGAGTCAATGGGCTTAAAAAGTGGTGATAAAGTTAAGTTTTTCAGTAAAATTTATGGGTCGAGTCCGGTACAAAAAAACTTTGCCCTTGGTTTTACCCAGGATAATGATCCGGTTGATATGGCTGTTTACACCGAAAAGGATGGTATCGATTTTTATGTAGAAACTTCTGATGTTTGGTTTTTTGATGGACATGATCTCCATGTAGATTATGATCCGAACGATGATGAGCTTACATTTGATTATGTAAAGCCGGAATAAGATGATGTTTTTGGTCAGTTCCCAATAAGCCGATTTATGGCAAAAGTACAGAATTCCAAGTCGTGTTAAATAAAGGAAAGATGGGATAATTAAGTAAAGCGAACTTGTTTCCATTTGTTAAAGCAAATTTACAAAAATCATATGTTTTTTCACAAGTCTTATCTATATTTAGATGATAAGGCTTTTTTGTTTGTGGTTTTGTTCGTAATTAATTCGTATAAAAATCTTTGACAGAAGCTTAAAAATAAGGTATAGTGCTAATGACGAACAATAAAATAATTTGATTTATAATTATTCGTATATAGAGGTGAGTGGTTTGCAAAAAGTATATGATTATGAGGACATTCAATTGATTCCTGCTAAATGTATTGTAAAGAGTCGAAAAGAATGTGATACGACAATTGAATTTGGCGGACGAAGATTTCGTTTACCGGTCGTTCCTGCCAATATGCAAACAATTATTGATGAAAGAATTGCCTTATATTTAGCGGAAAATGGGTATTTCTATATTATGCATCGCTTTAATCCGGAAAAGCGAATCGATTTTATTAAAGATATGCAGGCCCGTGGTTTATATGCGTCGATTAGTGTTGGTGTAAAGCAAGGAGAATTTGATTTTATTCAACAACTTGCTGATGAAAATCTCGTTCCGGAATACATTACCATTGATATTGCACACGGACATTCGGATTCAGTGATTGAAATGATTAAACATATTAAAAACTTGCTACCGGAAGCCTTTGTGATTGCTGGGAATGTTGGAACACCAGAAGCGGTAAGAGAATTAGAGCATGCCGGGGCAGATGCGACGAAAGTTGGAATTGGACCCGGAAAGGTATGTATTACGAAAATAAAAACCGGTTTTGGGACAGGTGGTTGGCAATTAGCTGCATTAAGATGGTGTGCAAAAGCGGCAACAAAACCAATCATTGCTGACGGAGGAATCCGCACACACGGCGATATTGCCAAATCAATCCGGTTCGGTGCTACCATGGTGATGATTGGTTCGTTATTTGCTGGTCATGAAGAATCACCGGGAGAAACAAAAATCGTTGATGGTAAAGTTTACAAAGAATACTTTGGTTCAGCTTCCGAGTTTCAAAAAGGAGAAAGACGGAATGTTGAGGGGAAGAAAATGTGGGTGGAATACAAAGGTCGGCTTCAAAACACACTGACAGAAATGGAAGAAGACTTGCAATCATCCATTTCTTATGCAGGTGGAAATAAATTAAGTGCGCTCCGCCAAGTTGATTATGTAATTGTGAAAAATTCAATTTTTAATGGGGATAAAATTTACTAGAGTAAAATTGTTTTATCACATACTCGTGAGAAGAACAAAAATTTTCTTCAGTAGTTTCCAGCAACTCTCGCGGACAAAAAGGTAAGTCAAACAGGAAGAAGTGTCCAATAGAACGGCTCTCGCGGACAAAATAGGGAGCAAATTAGGAGAAACTGTCCAATAGAACGGCTCTCGCGGACAAAAAGGTGAGCAAATTAGGAGAAACTGTCCAATAGAGCGGTTCTCACGGACAAAAAGGTGAGCAAATTAGGAGAAACTGTCCAATAGAGCAAGTTCTCACGGACAAAAGGGGGAGTCAAAGAGGAAGAAGTGTCCAATAGAACGGCTCTCACGGACAAAAAGGTGAGCAAATTAGGAGAAACTGTCCAATAGAACGGTTCTCACGGACAAAAAGGTGAGCAAATTAGGAGAAACTGTCCAATAGAACGGTTCTCACGGACAAAATGGGAAGTCAAACAGCGAGAACTGTCCGATAGAGCGGCTTTCACGGACAAAAAGGTGAGCAAATTAGGAGAAACTGTCCAATAGAACAAGTTCTCGCGGACAAAATGGGAAGTCAAACAGCGAGAAGTGTCCAATAGAGCGGCTCGGGACCACTGAAAAAAGCCATTTTTTTTATGTAAAATTTGCTATGCAGTGTAAGAAACTTTCTGTAAATGGTATTTTTTACAATAGAATTTAGATGAATTTTCTGTAAATGGTACTCTTTACCA
>Ga0207789_1000197_pt1 | contig 39342 bp, 42 predicted proteins | sample HigsolmetaGSP12D_FD_184840 | JGI IMG/M metagenome (GOLD analysis project Ga0207789, IMG submission 184840) | High solid enriched microbial communities from the Joint BioEnergy Institute, USA - SP1-2-D (SPAdes) | ecosystem: Engineered > Bioreactor > SSF (Solid state fermentation) > Aerobic >...
GCAGATTTCATTCTCCTCACCCTACACTGATGAATTTCCAGCTTGATTATATCGGGTGAGGGAGAATCAGGGAATTCGTGTTCAAGATTATTTCGTGTTTCTTGTTAATTTTATTTTAGCGGTTACACTTTCTTCCTCCAACTGACTTTTCTCATTTTTGAAAATGGTCTTATAGATGGAGTAAATATTATGTGTCCGAGGGGGCTCCTGATCAAAATGCCAAACCGCCCCGACCCGCAGGCCGCTGTCCGGGATGCCGCGGATCTCGTAGCCGGACAGAAACGTATGGTAAGGGGCCGGTTTCTCGGTCTTCGCAAACCCGTGGTCCTCGGCTACGCGGTTCAGGCCGTCCGGGCTGGTCGACGTGAACGGCGACAGCAGCAAGGCGACCGCCGCGGTCGCCAATGCCAGCAGCGCCCACCGGCGTCCGCTGCGGGACGGTCGGGGGGCCTCCTTGCCCGGTCGGCTTTCTGAGCGAAAGGGATATTGCGCTCCGTCAGGTAAGAGAGGGCGAGCCCCGCGCCGCCTACACCGCCAGATGCCGCCCCGCGGCCTCTTCGTCCAGCTCGTCGACGGGGCCGGACGCGACGATGGCGCCTTTCTCCATGATGCAGAAGTAATCCGCCACGCTTTTCACGAACTCGAAGCTCTGCTCCACCAGCAGAATCGCCATCGCGCCCGACGCCTTCAGCTCGCGGATGACGTCCCGGATGTCGCTGACGATCGACGGCTGAATCCCTTCCGTCGGTTCGTCCAGCACGAGCAGCTTGGGGCTGGACGCCAGCGCCCGCGCGAAGGCGAGCTGCTGCTGTTGGCCGCCGCTCAGATCGCCGCCGCGGCGGTTCATCATCCCCTTCAACGCCGGGAAGCGGGCGAGCGCTTCCTCGGGCACGCTCCGCCTGCCGTCCCGCGCCGCTTCCAGCCCGAGCAGCAGATTCTCCCGCACGCTCAGCTGCGCAAAAATCTCCCTCCCCTGCGGCACGTAGCCGATGCCCTCGCGGGCCCGGACGCCCGGCGCGGAGCGGGTGAGGTCCTTGCCTTCGAAACGGATGCGGCCTTCCCGCGCGCGGATGACGCCCATCAGCGTCTTGACGAAAGTCGTCTTGCCGGTGCCGTTGCGCCCCATCAGGCAGACCACTTTGCCGGCCGGCACCTCCAGGCTGACGCCGCGCAGCACGACGCTCTCCCCGTAGCCGGAGACGATCTTCTCCACACTAAGCATTTCACACCGCCGCCTTTTTACCGAGATAAACTTCCGCCACCCGGGCGTCCGCGCGCACTTCCTCCATCGTGCCCTCCGTCAGCAGGGAGCCTTCGTGCATGACGGTGACCCGGCTGGAAAATTTCCGGACGAACTCCATATCGTGCTCCACGACGACGACGGTCCGCTTTTTCACGATTTCCCGCAGCAGCTCGCCCGTCTTCTCCGTCTCGCGATCGGTCATGCCGGCCACCGGCTCGTCAAGCAGCAGCAGGCGCGAATCCTGGATCAGCATCATCCCGATCTCCAGCCACTGCTTCTCCCCGTGCGACAGGCTGCCGGCCCGCCACGACGCCTTGCCGGCGAGGCCGATCAGTTCCAGCTCGCTCCCGATCCGCTCCCGCTGTTCCGCCGTCGTCCGGGCGAACAGCGTCGCGGCGATCCCGCGGTTCTGCGACATCGCGATTTCCATATTGTCCCATACCGTAAGCCGGGGGAAAACGGAAGGCGCCTGGAACTTGCGGCCGATGCCGAGCTCGGCGATCCGGTGTTCCTTTTTGCGCGACAGATCGATCGGTTCCGCCCGGTTCTCCGGGTAGTAGAGCATCGTGCCCGAAGCGGGCTTCACTTTGCCGCAGATGGCGTCGAGCAGCGTCGTTTTGCCGGCGCCGTTCGGCCCGATCAGAAAGCGCAGCTCCCCTTCCGACAGGGTGAAGTCCATCTCGTTCACGGCGCGGAACCCGTCAAAGCTGACGGTTACTTTCTCCAACGACAGCACGAGGCCTGGTTTCGCGGGGCTCGCGGGATTCGCGGGATTCATAAGCGGGCACCTCCTTCTTGCGGTAAAATGCGCCGGCCTTCCGGATCAGCCCCATCAGGCCGCCCGGCAGGAAAACGACGACGACGACGAACAGCGCGCCGAGCAGGAACGACCAGAACTCGGGGTACATTTCGCTGAGCGAGCTTTTCGCCCAGTTCATGACGACGGCGCCGATCGCCGCGCCGATCAACGTGCCGCGCCCGCCGATGGCCACCCACAGCACCATTTCGATGGAAGGGACAATGTCGATCATCGAAGGCGAGATGATGCCGACGTGCAGCACGAACAGAACGCCGGCCAGGCCGGCGAACGCGGCGGACAGGCAGAACACGGCCATTTTGTAGGCGGCCGGATCGTAGCCGATGAACCGGACGCGGTTCTCGCCGCCCGCGATCGCTTCCAGCACGCGGGCGAACCGGGTGCCGACGAGCCAGCGCGACAGCAGCAGGACGAGGACGAGCACGCCCGCCGTAATATAATAGAGGTACATTTTCATGATCGGATCGGACAGCGAATAGCCGAGCAGCGTCCGAAACCCGGTGACGCCGTTCGTTCCGCCGGTGTACGCCTGCCGGCCGACGATCAGGGTGACCGCGATGATGACGAGCGCCTGCGTCAGAATCGAGAAGTACGTGCCGCGGATCCGGTTGCGGAAGGTGAAAAAGCCGAGCGCGAACGCGAGCAGCATCGGCAGCAGCACGGCCATCAGCAGGGCGAACCACAGGTGGTGGAACGGCGTCCAGTACCACGGCAGCTTCGTCAGCCCGCTCCACTCCATGAAGTCGGGCAGCCGGCCGCCGCTCGCTTCCAGCTTCAGGTACATCGCCATGCAGTAGGCGCCGATGCCGAAAAACACCCCTTGCCCGAGGCTGAGAATGCCGGTGTAGCCCCAGATCAGGTCGAGGCCGACGGCCAGCACCGCGAACGACAGAAACTTCGCCAGCAGGTTGAGGCGAAAATCCGACAGGATGAACGGCGCCGCCAGCAGAAAAACGAGAACGGCCGCCAGAATGGCGATGAGCAGCGGCCGCGGCAAAGCTTGCATTTTCCGGTACATATCGCTCCCCCTTTCCTAGTCGAGCGAACGGGTGCGCATGGCCACCAGTCCCATCGGCTTCCATTGCAGAAACGCCACGACGCACGCGAACACGAGCACTTTGCCGAGCGAGGCGTTCGTCCACGCTTCGAAAAAGGTGTTCGTCAGGCCGATGCCGAGCGCGCCCGCGAACGTGCCGCTCAGCTTGCCGATGCCGCCGAGCACGACGACCATGAAGGCGTCGACGATGTAGTACGTGCCGAGCGCCGGTCCGATCGGCCCCATCAGCGTCAGCGCGCAGCCGGCGACGCCGGCGATGCCGGAGCCGAGCGCGAAGGTCAGGGCGTCGACGCGCCGGGTGGAGATGCCGAGGCAGGCGGCCATGTCCCGGTTCTGCATGACCGCCCGCATCCGCCGTCCCGCCGCGCTGCGGTAAATGTACAAGTACATGCCGGCGAGAACGGCCGCGACGAGCGCGATGATGAACAGGCGCTTGTAGGGCAGATAGACGCTGCCGGCCACCTGCAGCCCTCCGTCGAGCCAGGAGGGACTGGCGACGGCCACGTTCGGCGCGCCGAAAATCGACCGGGCCAGCTGCTGAAGCATCATGCCGACGCCCCACGTCGCCAGCAGGCTGTCCAGCGGCCTTCCGTACAGGAAGCGGATCAGCACGGTCTCCAACAGGAGCCCGATCGCCGCCGACACGGCGAACGAGACGAACAGCGCCAGGATGAAGTAGCTGTCGAACCAGGAAGCGGGCATATAGTCCTTAAAAAGGTTCTGGGTGACATATGCGGCGTAGGCGCCGGCCATCATCAGCTCCCCGTGCGCCATGTTGATGACGTTCATCAGCCCGAACGTGACGGCGAGGCCGAGCGCGATAAGCAGCAGGATGGAACCGGCGCTGACGCCGTTGAACAGTTGCAGCGCGAACTCTTCCATGAGCTTCCATCTCCTTCCCGCAGTTAGGAATGAAGAAACGGCAGCCGGCCCGGTGGCCGGTCTGCCGCTTCCGGCAAGCCTGAAGCGCCGCCGTCAGCCTTCGCTGCCGATCCCTTTGGCCCAATCGTACCCTTTGAGGTACGGGTCGGGTTTCACCGGATCGGGGGTCGACCAGACTTCCTTGAACTGTCCGTCCGGCTGCACCTGGCCGATCCGCACCTTTTTGTACAGGTGCTGCGTCTCCCCGTCGATCGTCACTTTGCCTTCCGGCGCGTCGAATTCGAGGCCTTTGGCGGCTTCGCGCACTTTGTCCACGTCGGCGGTGCCGGCTTTCTCGACGGCCGCCGCCCACAGGTACACCGCGTCGTAGGCGGCTTCGATCGGGTCGTCCGTCACCCGGTCTGCGCCGTACTTCTTCCGGTAGGCGGCCACGAACGTCTTGTTCTCCGGCGTGTCCGTCGTCTGATAGTAGTTCCACGCCGCGTAGTGGCCGGCGAGCGCGTCGGCGCCGATCCCTTTGATCTCTTCCTCGGCCACGCTGACCGACATGACCGGGATGTCGTCGGCCGTAATGCCGGCGTCCTTGAGCTGCTTGAAAAACGCCACGTTGCTGTCGCCGTTCAGCGTGTTGTAGATGACGTCGGGCTTGGCGGCCTTGATTTTGGAGATGACGGTGCTGAATTCGGTATGCCCGAGCGGCGTGTACTCTTCGCCGACCGTCTCGCCGCCTTCGGCCGCGAGCTGGGCTTTGATGATTTTGTTGGCCGTGCGGGGGAAGACGTAGTCGGAGCCGAGCAGGAAAAATTTCTTGCCCTTGTTCTGAAGCAGCCACGTCACCGACGGCACGATTTGCTGGTTGGTGGTCGCTCCGGTATAGAAAATGTTTTTGGAAGATTCCAGGCCTTCGTATTGAACGGGATACCAGAGCAGTCCGTTAAGCTCCTCGAATACCGGCAGCATCGCCTTGCGGCTGGCGGACGTCCAACCTCCGAAAACCGCGGCGACTTTGTCCTGCGACAAGAGCTTGCGTGCTTTCTCGGCGAACGTCGGCCAGTCGGAAGCGCCGTCCTCGACGACCGCTTCGATTTTTTTGCCGAGCACGCCGCCTTTGGCGTTGATCTCCTCGATCGCCAGCTCTTCCGCTTCCTTGACGGACACTTCGCTGATCGCCATCGTGCCGCTCAGGGAATGAAGGATGCCGACCTTGATCGCGTCTCCCGACCCCGATGCGCTGCCCGGCGCGGACGGCGATGCCGCCGGCGAGCTGCCGCCCGGCGATGCCGACGGGCGGCCGGCGCCGCCCGCATTTTCTTTCTGCGCGCAGCCGGTCAGCATGACCGACAGGACCAGTGCGGCAGCCGCCCATCCTCGAAACGTTCCTTTCTTCAAACACGCCCACTCCTTTTTTCTGTTGTAAAATACGAACATTGTCCGACCAAATTCCGATTTCGTTCGGAACAACGCCTCGTTGAGCGTAATTATAGGATGGAAAATTTTATATGTCAATAAAATTTACACAAAATAAATGAAAAATATCTTCACTTTCGTATAAAAAGGGGATCGTACGTGGAGATGTGGACTTTTTTATGACATAAATCAAAGTTATATTTCATTTTCGGAGCTATTGTGTTATAAATAATAACATAAATTCCGTTGCTGAAAAGGTGGTTGCGGTGCATTTTACGGAGAGGGAAAAGGAAAAGCTGCTCATTGCGGTGGCCGCCGACCTGGCCCGGCGGCGCAAGGAGCGGGGGCTCAAGCTGAACTATCCGGAAGCGATGGCTCTGCTGACGGCGGAGCTGATGGAGCGGGCCCGCGACGGAATGAGCGTGTCGGCGCTGATGAGCGCCGGGGGCGGGATTTTGCGCCGGGAGGACTGCATGGAAGGCGTCCCGGAGATGATCGCGGAAGTGCAGGTGGAGGCGACGTTCCCGGACGGGACGAAGCTGGTCACCGTGCACGAGCCGATCCGTTAGGAGGATGCGCATGATCCCGGGAGAGTACCGAACGAAGGAAGGGACGATCGCCATCAACGCGGGGCGCCGGCAGGTCCGCCTGCTCGTCGCCAATCGGGGCGACCGTCCGGTGCAGGTCGGGTCGCATTTCCACTTTTTCGAGGCGAACCGGGCGCTGGCGTTCGACCGGGCTGCCGCGTACGGCATGCGGCTGGACATTCCGGCCGGAACGGCGGTGCGCTTCGAGCCCGGCGAGGAGAAGCCGGTCGTGCTGACCGAGATCGGCGGCAATCGGCGGGTGTACGGCTTCTCCGGCCTCGTGTCCGGTCCGCTCGATCCGCGGCCGGAGCCGGAGCGAATCAGCGAAATTTTGCGCGAATGGGAGGTGGGCGGCGGATGGCGGACATGACCCGGGAACAATACGCCTCGATGTTCGGGCCGACGACCGGCGACGCGGTCCGGCTGGCCGACACCGATCTGTGGGCGGTCGTGGAGCGCGACTATACCGTCTACGGCGACGAGGCCAAGTTCGGCGGCGGCAAAGTTATTCGCGACGGCATGGGCCAAAACGTCGGCGCGGCGCGCGACGGGGACAACGGCGGCTGCCGGGTGCTGGACACGGTCATCACGAACGCGCTCGTCATCGACCATTGGGGGATCGTCAAGGGGGACATCGGCATCCGCGACGGGCGCATCGTCGGCGTCGGCAAAGCCGGGAACCCCGATATGATGGACGGGGTCCGTCCGGACATGGTGATCGGCGTCTCCACCGAAGTGATTGCCGGCGAAGGGCTGATCGTGACGGCGGGCGGCATCGACACGCACATCCATTTTATTTGCCCGCAGCAGATCGAGACGGCGCTCGCTTCCGGCGTTACGACGATGATCGGCGGCGGAACCGGGCCGGCCACCGGCACGAACGCCACCACCTGCACGCCCGGCGCGTGGCACATCGGGCGCATGCTGCAGGCGGCCGAAGCGTTCCCGGTCAACCTCGGCTTTCTCGGCAAGGGCAACGGCAGCGCTCCCCGGCCGCTGGAGGAGCAGATCGAAGCCGGGGCGATCGGCCTGAAGCTGCACGAGGACTGGGGCAGCACGCCGGCGGCGATCGACAACTGCCTGTCGGTGGCGGACCGCTACGACGTGCAGGTGGCGATCCATACGGACACGCTCAACGAAGGCGGGTTCCTGGAAGACACGCTGGCCGCGATCAAGGGCAGGACGATCCACACCTACCATACGGAAGGGGCGGGCGGCGGTCATGCGCCGGACATCATCCGGGCGGCCGGGGAAGCGAACGTCATCCCTTCCTCGACGAATCCGACGCGGCCTTTTACGGTCAACACGATCGAAGAGCACCTGGACATGCTGATGGTGTGCCACCATCTCGACAGCGCGATTCCGGAGGATGTGGCGTTTGCCGATTCGCGCATCCGGCCGGAGACGATCGCCGCGGAAGACGTTTTGCACGACATGGGCGTGTTCAGCATTATCTCCTCCGACTCTCAGGCAATGGGGCGCGTCGGGGAGGTCATCATCCGGACGTGGCAGACGGCGGACAAAATGAAGCGCCAGCGCGGCCGTCTTCCCTCCCCGGCGAGCGAGGCGGGGGATGCGGGGGACGCAGGCGACAACTTCCGCATCAAACGGTACATCGCCAAGTACACGATCAACCCGGCCATCGCGCACGGCATCTCGCACGTCGTCGGCTCGATCGAGCCGGGCAAGTGGGCGGATCTCGTGCTGTGGAAGCCCGCCTTTTTCGGCGTCAAGCCGGAGCTGGTGCTCAAGGGCGGCATGATCGCCTACGCGCAGATGGGAGACGCCAACGCCTCGATCCCGACGCCTCAGCCGGTGGCCGGACGGCCGATGTTCGGCGCCTTCGGCCTGGCCGCCCCGGCGTCCTCGATCACGTTCGTCTCGCAGGCGGCGCTCGAGCGCGGCGTGCCGGAGCGGCTCGGGCTGAAGCGGCGCGTCGAGGCGGTGAGAAATTGCCGCAACATCGGCAAGAAATCGATGATCCACAACGACGCGACGCCCGACATCCGCGTCGATCCGGAGACGTACGCCGTCACCGTGGACGGCGAGCCGGCGACGTGCGAGCCGGCGGAGGTGGTGCCGATGGCGCAGCGGTATTTTCTGTTCTGACGGTACAGGATCGAAAGCCGCAGGAAGGAGGGTGGTGGCAGTGGCGGCAAAAGCGGCCGGTACGGCCGGCATGGCGGAAGCGCCGGGAATGCCGGAAGCGGCTTCGGCGAATCTGTCCGGGACGCGGTTGCTCCGCTATATGCAGATGCTGGACTCGGCGCTGCCGATCGGCGCGTTCGCCCATTCCTTCGGGCTGGAGACGTGCGTGCAGAGCGGGCGGGTCCGGACGCTGGCCGATCTTGGGCGGTACGTCGAGGACGCGCTGCATCACAGCCTCGTGCCGATCGACGGCTGCGCCGTCTACCGGGTGTACGTGGCGCTGGAGCGGGGGGATCCGGACGCTGTGGTGGAGACCGACCGGATCGTGTTCGTCCAACGCGGCGCGCGGGAATCCCGGGAGGGGTCGGCGAAGATGGGCAAGCGGCTGCTCAAGCTGGCGGAGACGCTGTATCCCGAGATGCCCGTCGGCGAATTGAGGCGGCTGACGGAGCGGAGCGGCGGCTGCACGCTGCCCGTCGTGCACGCCTGGATCGTCCGGCATCTCGGGATTCCGGCGGACGACGCGGTGCGCGGGTACTTGTACGCGTCCGTCGCCACGCTTGTGAACGGCGCGATCCGGCTTATGTCGATCGGGCAGACGGAAGGACAGGCGGTCATCGCCCGGTGCATCCCCGTCATCGCGGCGGAGTGGGAGCGCTGGCGGGCCCGCTTTGCGCCGGACGGCCCCCGCGGCGCAGCGGCCGCCCCGGTGGCGCCCGCCTCGCTCGGCGCCGGGTCCGCCGCATCCGGCCTGCCGCCGTTCCGCACCTGCTCGTTCGCCCAGGAAATTTACGCCATGCGGCACGAAACGCTATATTCCAGGCTGTTCATGTCCTGATCCGGGACTTGCAGGCGACGATATTTAATTTTTAAAGTGGAGGGATTCACCATGTGCCAAGGAGCCAATCATTCGCACGATCAATGGGAGACGCCCGCTTTCAATCGGGACCGGCCGATGCGCATCGGTATCGGGGGGCCGGTCGGTTCGGGCAAAACCGCGCTCGTGGAGAAGCTGGCCAAAAGGCTGCGCGACCGTTACAGCCTGGCCGTCATCACCAACGACATCTACACGAAGGAAGACGCGCTCATTCTGAACCGGGCGGAGGCGCTCCCCGCGGACCGCATTATCGGGGTGGAAACCGGCGGCTGCCCGCACACCGCGGTGCGGGAAGACGCCTCGATGAACTTCGAAGCGGTGGACGAACTGACGGAACGGTTCCCGGACTTGCAGATGATTTTTATCGAGAGCGGCGGCGACAATCTGGCGGCGGCGTTCAGCCCCGAACTGGCCGATCGGTTCGTTTACATCATCGACGTCGCGCAGGGCGAGAAAATCCCCCGCAAAGGCGGTCCCGGCATCATGCGCTCGGATCTGCTCATCATCAACAAAATCGACCTGGCGCCCCACGTCGGCGCAAGCCTGGAGGTCATGCGCGAGGATACGGAACGGATGCGCGGCTCCCGGCCTTACGTGCTGACCAACCTGATGACGGGCGAAGGGCTGGACGCCGTCGTGCACTGGCTCGAGCACGAATTTGCCGGCACCGACGGCAACCACCGTCACGACCATATGGACGGTCACGGCCACAGCCACAGCCATGCCGCATCGTGAGGCGACGGCCTATATCCGGGGGACGTTCGCGCAGGCCGGCGGCCGTACGGTCATGACCGAGCGCCGGCAGGCGGCCCCGCTGAAAATCTCCAAAACCCACGCCTTGCCCGGCGAATCCGGCCTGTACGTCTGCATGATGGACTGTTCGCCGGGCATGCTGGAGGGAGACGCGTACGAATACGATTTTCGGCTGGAACCGGGGACGCGCGTCTATTTGACCAACCAGTCTTTTACGAAAATCCACCCGAGCCCTTTTCGCGGCACGTCGATGAGCCTGCGGGCCGACGTGGCGGAAGGCGCCTGTCTCGACTATGTGCCGGAGCCGGTCATCCCGTTCCGGAACAGCCGGCATCGCGCTATCGCCGAATTTCGGCTGGCGCCGGGCGCCGGCTTGTTCTTCGCGGACCTGCTCACGCCGGGGCGGACCGTGCGGCAAGAGACGTTTCAATACTTGTCCTACGAATCTTCCGTCGACATTTACGCGGACGGCCGGCTGGTCGCGTGCGACCGGTTTGCGGCCGAGCCGGGCCGGGACCGGCTGCAGGCTTTGGGCGCGTTCGAGCATTACACGCACGCCGGCACCGTGTGGATGATCCGCGGCGGAGCCGACGAGGCTTTGCTGGCCGAGGTCCGCCGGCGGATGGACGCTTGTCCCGGCCTGCTGGCGGGGGCCAGCCTGCTGGCCGGTTCGGCGGGCATCGTGGTCCGGGCGCTCGGCCGAACGATCTGGGAGCTTCAGGAACTGGCCGAGTCGCTGCGGCAAGCTTTCCACCTCTGGCGCACCGGCGCGCATCCGGCCCCGATCCGGAAATAGCCGCGCGCCGACGCGCCCGGCTTTATCCCTTCGCATACGACGCTTTTATCCCCCATGTTGCCTCCGCTCCTCTTTGGTCAAAGCCGAACTGTACCCCTCAATCCAGGTGCAGAACTCCGCTTATTTTTCTCGAAAATGGCCCAAAATTGAAAAACAGGTGCTTAAGTGCACTTAAATCCAGGGTTTCTGGCTCGGGATGAGCCGATTGCGGCGAATAAAGGAACTGTGTTCCGCTATTTCGCCAAGATGCATCGGTTCCGGCGAAATAAAGGAACTGTGTTCCGCTATTTGGCCGGGATGCGCCGGTTCCGGCGAAATAAAGGAACTGTGTTCCGCTATTTGGCCGGGATGCGCCGGTTCCGGCGAAATAAAGGAACTGCGTTCCGCTATTTCGCCAAGATGCATCGGTTCCGGCGAAATAAAGGAACTGTGTTCCGATATTTCGGAGGAGAGGTTTTTCGAAAATGGAGGTGCACTTATGCGCCTGACGCGATGAGGTGAAGCGGGGCCGCTCGCCAACCGCCGCGCAGCCGCCAAAAACTGGGCGACAAACCGCGCTTTCGACCCCGTCGTTCGACGGTTTTTGGAAGGAAGGCGTGGTACATTGGAAAGACACGGAAAATGAGGCCGAGCGATTCGAAGTCGAGGGAGGTCCGCATCACGCATGGTGAAACGGAAATGGCAAATCGCGGTGTGGCTGCTGGCGGCCGCCGCTGCTTTGGCCGCGGGGCAGAACGGACAAGCGTCGGAAGCGGCGAAGCCGTCCAGTGCCCGCTTGTCCGGCACGGTCTTGCAAGCGAACGGCGATCCGCTGGCGTCGGGGACGTTGAGCCTGACCGGCGCGGGCGATCCGTCGCTCGGCACGGACGTGCCGATTCGGGACGGACGCTACGAAACCGAAGTGGAGCCGGGCGAATACGCCGTTCGGATCACTGACGGGCAAACGGGGGGTGCGTACGACATCGGGCCGAATATGGCCGTGCATAGCGGGGAGCAAACCGTGCGCGATTTCCGCATTCCGGCGACCCGCGACTACGGGCAAGTGGTGAAACCGGACGGTTCGCCCTGGGAAGACGGCCTGACTCTCGTGATCCGCAGCCGATCCGCCGCGGCCGCAGATTTTCCTCCGACGCGCCTCGAAGTGAAGGACGGGCGTCTTGCCGGCCTTCTGCCGGACGGAGACTACGCGGTCACGCAGTACACGACCAAGGCCGGCAAACCGGTGGCGGCTTACGCGCCGTTTTCCGTGCCGGCCGACCCCTCCGCCCGGATTGTCCTTGCCGAGCCCGACGTCACGGGAACGGTGGCACTCGGCGACGGTCGTCCTGCCTCGGGCGTCTATCTCGTCGTGCGCATCCCGAACCTCCCGGCGCCGTTTCTGCTGGGCGTGGACGCTGCCGCCGACGGCACTTTCGCCCTGTCGCTGCCGGACGGAGATTATGAGATCGACCGGGCGATCGTGTGGGGGAACGGGCGGGAAAATGCGCAAACTTTCGACCTTCGTCAAGCTTTCACGGTGCACAATGGGCGGACCCCGGAGGATTTGCAAGTCGTTTTAAAATAAACGCGGCTAATCTTTTACCCCATCAAATCAGAGACTTACTCGACGTAAAGCGAGAACAGCAGAAACAACAGCCAGACGACAACCGGAAGGAGGAGGCCCGTGAGCGCGCCGAGCAGAAGCACCCGCCAGAAACGGGGATCTCTCAAATAAGAGAGCGGAGGCGCTCCCCGGATGATGGCAATCCCGTCGATTTGAAGAATCGGATCGGATGAATGTTGAACGACCGTAAGCGGCGGTTGAAAGTCGGAAAAAACCTCCCCATAAGCCTGATGGAAACGGTCCCGGTATTTTTCGTTCACGTAAACGTTCAGTTTGACAATATCGGATAGATCGGCGCCGTTGTCGGCAAAAGTCCGGATGGCATCCCCGAGGCATTGGCGGAATTGCTCCAGGCTATTTTCCTCTGACAAGTCCTCCGAATTCAAAAGGTGCCCCGATATAAACACGAAGTCCCGGACTCTAATAGCGTTACCATTTTGTAACTTTGCATGTTCACCAATATTTAAAGAACCATAAATTTTAGCCATATTTACATCAGAGTCCTTATTAGGAAATTTAATCAAAAAGCTCCGGAAATCTTTCCATCCATATGATACCATAAAATTATAAAAAAGGGAGGTTTTATGATGAAGCGTTTTAAAGGTGCTATTCTAGTTGGTGCCGCAGTTGCAGTCTTTTTATCAGCAGGGTGGTTTTTGACTACCCGAACAGAAGCATCAATGAACGAACAGACTTTGGCTTACGACTCTGTTAACAATTATCTCAGAGCAATTTACGAGCGCAAAGATGTTAATGAAATTGTAAAATGGGTAAAAGATACGAGATTTTCTTCAATAGAACAACAAAAGAAAGAATATGCAGAAATGTTGAAAACAGACCCATTTGAAAGTGCCAAAGTTATTGGAACACAACTGGTTAATGAAAATACTTTTAACGTTATAGTGCAATTAAAAAGGAAAAACAGCGATGAAATCGAGACAGTGACGTTACCCGTAATAAAGGAAAACGGTGCTTGGAAATCACTTATTACAGGTGTTGAAACCAGGGAAGGAAAATAATTAGAGTCAGGGAGGGTTTATTATGAAAAAATCAAAGAAAGTTTTGTTTTCAATTTGTTTTATAGTAGTGTTGTTGCTTTTGACCTCACAAGCGGCTTTTGCAAAGGGTGTAGCATACTACGAGTTCTCTTTCGATAAGATTGGTTGTCCTTGGCCACCGTGTAATACGACAACTTACAGTAATACTTTTGATATGACTGATTATGTTACTGTAAACGGTTGGCAGGATACTTATACTTCGGCAGACGCTTCTGTTAAATATCAGGTTGTTATCAAAGGTTTTTCTCTGATGATGTCAAAGGTGAAGTTATTATAACTGGAAATTATCCGAAGGATGGAACTTGGTATGCAAAACAGATGTATATAAGTAAGCTATACAATGGAGTGTGCATAAAAGCAAGTAACCTCAGCAATCAGAATGGACCATGGGGAGCAGAAAATGCTTATGTGAATGAGTAATCTATCTCCAGCAGGAAAAAAGGAAAGACCGTCGATCCGCTCCAACGCGCGATCAACGGTCTTTCCTGGTCCCGGCGTCAAATCGTCAGCAACTCGCGGACGTCGCTCTCCGACAGCGAGGTCAGCGCATGATCGCCGGCTCCGACCACCTGGTCGATCAGATCCTTTTTCCTCTGCTGCAGCTCGTGCATTTTCTCCTCGATCGTGCCTTGCGTCACCAGCCGGATGACCTGCACGACGTTTTTCTGCCCGATCCGGTGCGCCCGGTCGGCGGCTTGCTGCTCGACTGCGGGATTCCACCACAGGTCGTACAGGACGACGGTATCGGCCCCCGTCAAGTTCAGTCCGGTTCCGCCCGCTTTCAGCGAGATGAGAAACAGGTCGCGCTCTCCTTCGTTGAACCGGCGGCACAGCTCCACCCGCTCTCCCGGCGGCGTCTTGCCGTCCAGGTAAAAGCTGGGCAGTCCGCGCAAATCCAGTTCCCGCCGAATGATTCCCAGCATCTCGGTAAACTGCGAGAAGATGAGCATCCGCTTGCCGCCGTCCAGGCACTCGTCCACCAGGTCCAGCAGCTGTTCGAGCTTCCCGGAGCCTCCTACGTAAGACTCGACGAACAGGGCGGGGTGGCAGCACAGCTGGCGCAGGCGCGTGAGCCCCGCCAGAATCCGCATCCGGCTTTTGCGGAAGCCGTCCTCGGCGAGCCGCCGCGCCGTCTCTTCGCGCAGCCGGGCGAGGTAGGCGACGTACAGCTTCTTCTGCTCGTCGGTCAGTTCGGACGAACGCGTCGTCTCGATCTTGTCCGGCAGCTCTTTCAGCACGTCGGACTTGAGCCGGCGCAGGACGAACGGGCGGACTTTGCGCGCGACCTGGTCCGGGGCGAGCTCCGCGAACGCCTGGCGGCTCGGGAACAGCTCGGGGAACACGGCGTCCATAATCGACCACAGTTCCTCCAGCTTGTTCTCGATCGGCGTGCCGGTCAGCGCAAAACGGTGTGTCGCCCGCACCGCTTTGACCGCCTGGGCGGTCTGGGTCGCGTGGTTCTTGATCATCTGCGCCTCGTCCAGGAACAGCGCGTGGAAGCGCCGCTCGGCGTAAAAGGCCAAATCCCGCCGCAGCAGCGGGTAGGAGGTGATCAGCACGTCGACCTCCGCCAAGCCGTCCAGCAGCTCGCCGCGCTCCTGCGGATCGCCGGCTGCCACCGCCGCGTTCACCTCCGGCGCGAAGCGGCGCAGCTCCTGCTGCCAGTTGTACATGAGCGAGGCCGGGCACACGATCAGCGACGGCATCCCGGACCGCCGCCGCTGCGGCAGCTCCGAGACGATGAAGGCGATGCTCTGCAGCGTCTTGCCCAGCCCCATGTCGTCGGCGAGAATGCCCCCGAAGCCGTAGCGGGCCAGCGTCTTCAGCCACTGGAAGCCGTACTTCTGGTAGTCCCGCAGAATCGGCGCCAGCCCTTCCGGCACCGAGAAAGCGAGCCGGTCCGGATGCTTCAGGTCGTCCAGCAGGCGGCGGAACGCCGCGCCGATGCGGACCCGCGGCCAGGCGCCCGCCGGGCTGCCCTCGCCGGCCCCGCCGCCTTCCGCTCCCGGAGCGCCGTCCGCGGCGTCCGCCAGATAGAAGCCGCGCATCGCCGGCAGCTCCAGCCGTGCGCCCCGCACATCCGCCTTGCGCACGCCCATTCCTTCGAGCAGGTCGCCGATCTCCCGGAAGGCGTCCGTTTCCAGCGAGAGATAAGCGCCGTCCGCAAGCCGGTAATATTTTCTTTTCTCCACCAGCGCCCGCAAAATGTCGCGAATCTCCGCCTCGTCGAAACCGTCCATCTCGAAGCCGATTTCCAGCCACTGCGTCTTCGGGTTCAGCTCGGCGGAAGCGCGCATAAACGGATAGTCCCGCGGCATCCCGAGACCGCCGTCCGTCTCGATATCCGCCAGCGGCCGGAGCTGCGGCAACAGATGATAGAGGAAGCGGTAGATCTCCTCCTCGTCCTCCATGTACAGCTCGCTTCCGTTGTATTTAAACGAGGATTGCTCCAGAACGTCCATGATGCGGCTCTCCTTCTCGGCGTCGCGCAGCACGATCCGCCCGAGGCGGTCCGGCGACGCCGCGCCCGCGGCCAGCGGATCGAACGCGATGTCGCCGTACGCGTAGAGGAGGCGGGCGGTCAGCCGCTCTCCTTCCCGCCGGAGCCGAAGCCGCGCCCGCAGCGGCCGGTTCACGATCCGCCCGGCGACGGCCGGCGCGACTTCCAGCTCCGCCATCCGCTTCAGCTCCGGAACCGCCCGGTCGAGGAACGCGCCGAGATGCTCCGGCGCGAGCGGCACGGTGCGGCGGGAGGCGAGCTGCAGCTTGTTTTTGAGCCCGGCCAGACGCGGCGCCGTTCCGGGAGGCAGGCGGTGCAGAACGCCGTCGGCGGCGGCCGCGCCGTAGCTTTCCAGCACCGTCAGCCGCTCCAGCCCCTGCGCGTCCAGCTCGCAGCCGGCGCCGTCCTCCGCTTCGTTCAGCACGAAGCGAACGGGAGGCTTCCCGTCGGTCACGACCAGCCGATCGTACGTTTTGCCCATATGCTGGAACCGCACCTTCGCTTGCCCGAGCAAGGGCAACAGCCGCTCCCAGGCGAGCGGGGGCACGATCAGCAGCCGGTCGTTGCGCAGCGTGTAGGCATAGCTGCTGTACCCGCTGAGCGCTTCGCCGTACAGCGCCTCGCTGCCGCGAATGTCGATCAGCGCCTGCACGATCGCCCAGTCGGCGTCCTTGAACCGATGCGCGGCCGGATCGTACACGAAGTTGCGGGCGAATGAATAGGGGGCCTGCTGTTCGATTTTCGCCAGAAAATCTTTGATTTTCTGCACGACGTACAACCGCTGCCGGCCGACTTTCATCTCCAGCGCCAGCAGGCTTTTCTGAAAAGCGTAATCGACCACATGGCACGTGAACTCCGCTTCCAGCAGCGCCTTGCCGCGGTCCGGCAGCGCGTCGCCCGAGCGCCGCAACGCCGGGGCGGCAGGAACGTCGAACAGCGCCAGCACTTCCCGCGCAAGCTGGCTTGACGGGGCCGCCTGCGCCGGCCGGGCGCCGGACGGCTTCACCAGCACCTTCGGCGTCGGTTCCGCATGGGCCTCGCGTATCTGCATCAGCGTCGCGGCGATATGTTTGCAGTACGTGTCGTACGATTCGAACGCCGGGCAACTGCACGCCGCATCGACGCCGTCGACTTCGCCCAGCTCGATGCGCACGTTGTAGCGCCGGCTGCCGGCGACGACCGCATCGTAGCGGTTCAAGTCCGGGTCGTAGCTAAGACGGACGACTTTGCGCAGCCGGAAGTACATGCGTCCGCGGTCGAAGGCGTCGGTTCCGCACAGGGAACGGATCTTGTCGTCGGTTAACGGATTGTTGGCCATAAAGGTACATCCTTGAAAAAGAGTTTATCCTTTTATTATACGGGATTTCGCCGTCGGATTCATACGTGTCGAAGGGGCCGCAACGGAATTTTGATTTTTCGGGGGCAAAGCGGATTGACAAAAAACGGTCCATCTCTTATAGTTATTTACACAAGTAATTAACCACTTAGGGGGTGGACCGAAATGGATTCTTCTTTTGACGACAGCCGTCCGATCTTCGTTCAAATCGCCGAACGGATCGAAGACGACATTCTGCAAGGACATTTGCCCGAAGAATCCCAGGTTCCTTCCACGAACCAGTTCGCTTCTTTTTACCAGATCAATCCGGCTACGGCGGCGAAAGGCGTGAATATGCTGGTGGATCAGGGCATTTTGTACAAGAAGAGAGGGATCGGCATGTTTGTCGCGAAAGGAGCTCGAGAGAAGCTGCTGGAAAAGCGGAAAGCGCAGTTTTACACGCAGCATGTCGCCGCCATCGTTCGCGAAGCCCGGAAGCTGGGCATTACGGCGCGGCAGCTGGCGGAAATGATTTTAAAAGGAGAGGATTCCCAGTGACGAATGCCGTGGAAGTCCGAGGATTGACGAAAACGTACGGCAGCGTGAAAGCGGTCGACGATGTCAGCTTTACGATCGGCGAGCGCAAAATTTACGGGCTGCTGGGCAGAAACGGCGCGGGCAAGACGACGATCATGCATTTGATCACCGCCCAGCTGTTTCCGACGAAGGGCGAGCTGAAAGTGTTCGGGGAAGCGCCTTACGAGAACAACGCGGTGCTCAGCCGGGTGTGCTTCATCAAGGAAAGCCAGAAATACCCGGACACTTTCCGGATTGCCGACGTGCTCGAGCTGTGCGCTTCGTTCTTTCCCAATTGGGACCGGGACTACGCCTATTCGCTGCTCGACGAGTTCCGGCTTCCGGTCCGTCGGCGGGTGAAGAAGCTGTCGCGGGGGATGCTGTCTTCGGTCGGCATCATCGTCGGGCTGGCCAGCCGGGCGCCGCTGACGATTTTCGACGAGCCGTACCTGGGCCTGGACGCCGTCGCCCGCAGCTTGTTCTACGATCGGCTGCTCGAAGACTACGCGGAGCATCCGCGCACGATCGTGCTGTCGACGCATCTCATCGACGAGGTCAGCCGGATTCTGGAGCACGTCCTCGTCATGGACGGCGGCCGGCTGCTGTTGGACGAGGATGCCGATGCGCTGCGCGGCCGCGCGTTTACGGCCGTCGGTCCGGCGGCTGCGGTCGAAGCGTTTGTGTCCGGCAGGCAGGTGCTGAGCCGGGAGTCGCTCGGCGGCATCCTCTCGGCCGTTGTCATCGGGCCGATCGACGCGGAAGTCCGCAGGCGGGCCGAAGAGCTGGCACTTGAGCTGGCGCCGGTATCCTTGCAGCAGCTCATCGTTCATATGACCGGCGAAAAATCCGGACGAAAGGCGGCGCATGCCCAATGAATCGAATTTCAGGCGTGATTCGAATGCATACGAGAGTCGTCGTACAGTGGATGATGGTTCCCTGGATCATCCTGCTGTTCGCATTCGGGATCAACTACCTCATCAGCGCGTCGGTCGCAGATTCGGAGCCGTTCAACTCCGGCGGTCTCGCTTCCCTGTTCGTCTGGATGCTGGCCATCAGCGCAACGGCGCTGACGCAGACGTTTCCGTTCGCGCTCGGCTTGAGCGTGCGGAGAACGGACTTTTTCCTGGGCACGGCCGCGATGATCGGTCTGGTCAGCGTCTTCTCGGCCGTCCTGCTGTTCCTGTTGTCGTTGGCCGAAAGCGAATGGGCCGGGGGATGGGGCACGCACTTCACCTTTTTCACCTTCCCGTTTATGACAGACCTGTCGATGATCAGCCGGTTTGGCATTTTCTTTATCGCCATCCTGCACTGCTGCTTCCTCGGCATATTCCTTGCCAGCCTGTATTGCCGATTCGGCCGCAACGGCCTGTTCGTCTTCTTCGGGTGCGTCTTTCTGGCGCTGTCGGCGCTCAGCGTCGCCGCGACCACGTTCGGGTGGTGGCTCGGCATCTTCAACTGGCTGGGCGAACATTTGGCCGACCTTGCGCTGTGGGCCGCGCTATTGACGGCCGTGTACATTCTGGCTTCCTACGGGCTGCTTCGCAGATCGACGGTCTGACGGTATAATGATGGAGAAAAACACCGGAAGGAGCAAATAGGGAATGGCGCTGATACAATGCCGTTTTTTCTCCGACACGCTTGGACTGAGCACTTCGATGACCGTCATTGTGCCGCAGAACCGTCCGGACGGCGACGGCCATCCGACGCTGTATTTGCTGCACGGCAATTCCGACGACGACACCATCTGGCTCCGGCGAACCTCGATCGAGCGGTACGCCGACGCCAAAGGCCTGGCCGTCGTCATGCCGCAGGCGCATCGCAGCTTCTACACCGACATGGCGTCGGGCTACCGCTACTGGACTTTCCTGAGCGAGGAGCTGCCGAAGATTGCGTGCTCGATGTTCCGACTGTCGGAGGCGCGCGAGCGCAACTTCGTCGCCGGCCTATCGATGGGCGGGTACGGCGCGTTCAAGTGGGCGCTGCGCCGGCCGGAGCGGTTTGCGGCGGCGGCCAGCCTGTCCGGCGCGCTGAACATGAGCGCCTCGTCGTCGCGGAACATCACGGAAGGGCTGCGCGCCGATCTGAAGCTTATCTTCGGCGAGAGCGGCGCGGCGGAGCGGGAGGACGACCTGCTGTGGCTCGTCCGCCGGGCCGCGGACACGCGGGCGGATCTGCCCAAGCTGTACCAGTGGTGCGGAACGGAAGATTTCCTCTACCAGGACAATCTGACGTTCCGGGATACGTGCCGCGCGGCGGGGATCGAGCTGACGTACGAGGAAGGCCCGGGCGACCATACGTGGGAGCATTGGGACCGGAAAATCCGCGACGTGCTCGACTGGCTGCCGCTGGCCTCCGATTGAATCCGTGCTCAATCGATAAGCGCGATTTTCCATTCCCCGTTCTTGTCGGGCTCGAAGGTATAGGTGATTCGGCGGTCTTCGACCTTGTTGTCGATAAGGACTTGAACGGGGAATGAAATCGTGATTCTTCGGGTTTCCGGATCGTAGGTGGCAACGTCCATGTCCAAAATTTTGTATTCGTAATTGTTTTCTACGTAATCCATATTGCCGGGCGTATCGTGTCCTTCCATAAGATCAGCTTTGAATTCGTCCTTGTCTTTCGCGACGAGCGCCTCCAGATTATGCCGGAGTTTTCCGAGAATGTCATCGGCGGCCAGAAAATCGTTCTGGTGCTTCGCGAAGTCGACGAAAACCCCCTTTTCGAATGAAGGGGGATTTTGATGCGCGCATCCGGCCATAAGAATCATCAACATGATGATCAGCCCCCATTTTTTCATCCCGATTTTCCTCCTTTTGCTTCATGCAATCTATACGCCACAATTTAACAATTGTTTCGCGGCAGGATAAAATTACAGTATATTTCGCCGGATACGAATCGCGACAAAGCCCGGCGCACTCGCGCCGGGCTTTGTCTGCGTACGCCCAGCATGGGCGTCATCTCTAGGGTGAAAGTCCCGAACGGGGGCTGGCGAGCGCCTACCGCTAGTCAATGGCAAGCTAGTCAATGGCAAGGGTGTCCGTCGTGAGGCGGAATCTGAAGGAAGCCGGAGGCAAATGCACGGGTCAAGGTACACGAACCCAATTTGAGGCAGGATTAGTCGGATGAGTTGCCTCAATACAACGAAATCCAAAGCCGCCAAGGGCTATTCCTGTAGACTTGGGTGGTCGCGGGCAGACAGATGACGCTCTTATCTGGGGAGGCCTGCGGAATACGCGAAGTCACTTCGTAACCAGTGTCGAGAGGCTCTGCTGAATCCGCAGGAGTCAGCAGAGGCCATAGTACGGGAGTACGGGACGCCGGAAACCGGAAGGGCCGAACCGAAGGAGAGAGGAAACCGATGCGTTCGCGCGAAGAGCAACGACAGCCGAAAATCTCGCAAGAGAGCTGCCGTCAAAGGGTAGCGGTGAAGCCGCAAGGGTATGCCGGAGCGCCGAGTTCTTCGTCGGCACAAGTCGCCCCTTCCTCTCGCGAAGCTAAGAACGACCTGCTGGAAAAGATGCTCGAAGGGAACAACCTTCGGCTTGCTTACAAGCGAGTGGTGCAAAACGGAGGAGCGCCCGGTGTGGACGGAGTAACGGTAGCACAGCTACAAGCTTACCTGAAAACACACTGGGAGACGGTGAAAGCCGAACTTCTTGCGGGAACCTACAAACCTGCGCCAGTCAAACGGGTGGAAATCCCCGAACCTGGAGGCGGCGTGCGGCTTTTGGGTATCCCGACCGTGATGGACCGCTTTCTCCAGCAGACGCTCCTGCAAGTGATGAATCCGATCTTCGACACGCACTTCTCGTGGTATAGCTACGGCTTTCGGCCAGGGAAGAGAGCGCACGATGCGGTGAAGCAAGCGCAGAGGTATATCCAGAGCGGCCTGCGCTGGGTCGTGGATATGGACCTCGAAAAGTTCTTCGACCGGGTGAACCACGACATGCTCATGGCGAGGGTAGCGCGAAAAGTGACAGACAAGCGCGTCCTGAAACTGATCCGCGCCTATCTAAACGCAGGGGTCATGGCCGAAGGAGCGTTAGAACGGACGAAAAAAGGGACGCCGCAAGGCGGCCCCTTAAGTCCGCTCTTGGCGAACATCCTGCTGGACGACCTGGACAAGGAACTGACGAAACGAGGACTGCGGTTCGTCCGCTACGCGGACGACTGCAACATCTTCGTCGCGAGCAAACGCGCCGGCGAACGCGTCATGGAGTCGGTGATTCGCTTTGTAGAAGGAAAGCTGAAACTAAAAGTAAACCGGGACAAAAGCGCGGTAGACCGGCCTTGGAACCGCAAGTTCCTCGGCTTTAGCTTCCTTTCGAACAAACAGGCAACGATTCGGCTCGCCCCAAAGACGATCTCCCGATTTAAGGAGAAAGTACGGGAACTGACGAACCGGACAAAGCCGATCTCGATGGAAGAACGCATTACGCGCTTAAATCGCTACCTCATGGGCTGGATCGGATATTTCCGCTTTGCCTCAGCAAAGAACCACTGCGAGAAATTCGACCAGTGGATCCGCAGAAGGCTTCGTATGTGCCTATGGAAACAGTGGAAACGGGTGCGTACCCGCATCCGCGAACTCCGGGCGCTTGGAGTGCCCGATTGGGCGGCATTTATGATGGCCAATTCCCGGAGAGGGGCATGGGAGATGTCCCGAAACACAAACAACGCCCTCCCGACTTCCTACTGGGAAGCGAAAGGGCTGAAAAGTTTGCTTTCTCGTTATCTGGAGCTTTGTCAACCTTTTGGAACCGCCGTATGCGGACCCGCATGTACGGTGGTGTGAGAGGACGGGGGCTAGCCGCCCCCTCCTACTCGATCGCGAAAAGACGACTATTGCCAAGTAGCCCCGTTGACGGTAACGGCGCTGCAGGTGGCGCGGGAACCGAAGGAGACCGTTCTGGCTGTGCCGCCGGCGTCCAGATACCGCATTTGCGAGGCGGTGCTTCCGTCCAGCATAACGCCGTCTGTGCAACCCAATGCGGTCATGACCGAACGGACGTCCCACGGTTTCGCGTTCTGGATGACGGCAAGAACGATTTTCCCGCCGGATTTGTATCCGATGGCGGAGCGGTAGTCGGCGGCTTCCGGGTACGCGCCGCCGATACTCGAAGCGTGTTCGGCTTGAGTCCGCTGGTCGTAGTCCGATTGCGTTTGAATGGTCGAATCGCCGATGAACAGGCTCAATCCGCCGATTGCCCAGTCCACCCAGCTCGTCGGAATTCCAAGGTCCGCCGCCTTGTTGATGACGAATCGGGATGCGACTTTCGCGGTGCCGCCGTTCGGGCGGAAGCAAACGATCGTGCCGCGCGTATAAGAGGCGTTGGTCGCTCCGTTCGGTCCGACGGCCGCCGCGCCGCTCCCCCAAGCAATCCCCGCGATGGTGAGGGAAGCGTCATCGAAAAAAGTTCCGTTGATGCCCAACTTGTTGGAGGAAACCAGCTCTTTGTACTGTTTGTTCGGAGCAGGCGTGCTGAGGACTTCGACTGCGATGGTGTCGATATCCGCTTCAATGTAGTCAACCGTTTTTCCGCTTACTGTGGCTCTAGTATGCTTTGCAACCCACATATCAAACCCTCCTGAACATTGCGAAGATCGGCAAACCCATTCGCCCAACTGTGCACCGTTTTGCGATGGACCGCCTGTACAAATGAAAGTGAGAACGTTGGCGAATAAAACAACCTGATTTCGATAAATTTTCAAAACCCGGTTATGTGAGCGGCTCTATAACGCAATATTGGAATCCTTTACCTTTTTGAACACTTGTTTTATACTTAAATAGGAACATTTGTTCCCGTTTTGGTTGTTCTTTTCCCGGTTCCAGACACTTTTATTACGTAGAATGGCATGGCCAAGGAGGTTAGAATATGTTCGCGAGGTCGGATGAAGGGGTCCTGACGGAGGAGCAAAAACAAGTCGTTCTGCAATATGCGGAGGGGAATCAAGAGATTTTAAAAAATCCGGTCATTCAAGGCTTTCTGGCAAGTCGGACGAATGTTCTCTTGCTCGCGCAGTTCCTTCTGCGTCCGGATCAGGAAGCCGTCTTGCAGCTGGAAGGAGCGTTCAGAAGATATTTTTTCGGCTTGATCTTCACCAAGTATCTTGGTTCTCTCATTCGGTTCTCCAACATCGACTTTCATCGAAAAAGGACACGCGAAGAATGGCGAAATCCGCTAGTTTTCGATGCTCCGCTGGAGGATGGGGAAGCGACGCTCGGCGAGATGCTGTACGGGACTTCAACGGAGATCGAAGATGAAATCCCGGTGCAAGATCCGCAGTCTTTCCAACAGATGCTCAGCAACGACCTGTTAGCCAAGGCTTTTAACAAATTAACGAACAAACAGAAATGGATCATTATGCTTGCCTATTCTTCGTGCGATATGGATCGGGAAATCGCCGAGACGCTGCGCATTACCCAGCAGGCGGTTTCAAAGGCGAGAGCGATCGCGTTAAGGAAAATGAGAACTTACATGCACGAATGGCAGCATAAAAGCGAAGGAACCCGAAGAAAGGGGGCCGGCTAATGATGAACGATACGCAGCTCATCAGTCTGATTACCAGTTCGATTTCGAACTTTGGTTTTCCAATCGTCATTACCGCTTATCTGTTGACTCGATTCGAAAAACGGATCGATGCGCTGAATGCTTCCATCCTGGAATTGCTGCAGGCGATCAGGGAAGAGGTGCGCAAGCAGCCATGAGCGAACCCGAACTATTCGACCTGGTCTATCGGGCCAAATCGGGAGATCAAGCCGCGCTTGAGAAGATTCTGGCGCGGTTTCAACCCGCCATTCGGAAAGCCGTCAGAAAAGCCAAGCTTCAGGATCGCCGCGATCTTGAGCAGGTCATCAACGAGAAGATTATTCGAGCGGTGTATGCGTACGATCTGGATTCCGTCCCGGATTTTTCTCGGTTCGTGCAAGTCGTAGCCGAAACGGCCTCGCATCCTTACGCGGCCCGGGAAATTAAGTAAGGCATTGCGTGCGCATCCCCGCGCGTCTCCCGCTATCGGCAACACCCCCGTCCATCGCGGCGAGGGTTTATTTTTTGAGACAGGCGCAAACTTTTGGGAAAGTCGGCGGGTATTAAAGACGGAAGCCGCGCGAAAGAGGTGAAACGGTTGGAGAAACGATGGATCGAGGGCATCCTGCAAGGCGACCGCGGCGCGTTCCGCTCGCTGTACGACGCCTATTTCGACTATGCGATGCGGACGGCCGCGATTGTGACGAGAAACCGGGAGTGGGCCAAGGATGCCGTGCAGGAGACGTTTGTGCGGGTCTATCGCAACATTTGGCAGTACGACCGGCGCAAGCCGTTCAAGCCTTGGTTTTCCAGCATTTTGCTGAGAGAATGCTACCGGGTGATGGAGCGCGAGAAAAAGGTGGTGCCTTTCGGGGAGCAACTGGAGCGGATCGGCGCCGAGCCGCGCATGCCCGACGAGGCGGTCGATTTGTACGAAGCGCTGCAGGCGCTGGACGACCTGTACCGAATCCCGCTGATTCTCAAATATTTGCACGACTACAGCGAGAAAGAGATCGCCGACCTGCTGGAGATCAACGTGAACACGCTGAAATCGAGGCTCCTCAAGGGCCGCGAGAAATTGAAAAAAGGGCTGGGAGGGGAGTTCTATGGAACAAAAGCTTAAGGAGCGCATGCTCGAGGAAAGCCGCTACCCCGACGGGCTGAAAGAGGAATTGTGGGAGCGCATCGAAGCAAGGTTGGGCGCGGATACGGTCGATACGCCCCGTTCCGCAAGACATCGCAAGCAAAGGAGCAAACGGAAAATGGCGGGAATTCGGGTGACGACGGGCGTTGCGGCCGCGGCGGCGGCGATTGCCGTATTTTTGGCGATGCCGGCCGGTACGGCGTTCATGAAAGACGTCAAGTCGTGGTTTGCGCCGGAGAAAAAGGTCGAGGTGCAAATCGAGGGGCAGAAGGAGACGACCAACCAGAAACTGCGCCTGAACGAGGCGGCCAAATACGCGATCTATTACGATCAGGAGCGGTACAAGCTGGTGCAGGAGGACGGCAAGGACGTCATCACGCCCAAGAATCCGCTGCCGGACCGGTATCCGGAAGTGTCGCTGACGATCGAGCAGAACAAGGACGTTCCGCCGGCCGAACTGGCCCGGCAGGTGAAGCGGAAGCTGGCCGGCCAATACGCTTCCGTCCGCGACATCGAGCAGGTGACCGAGCCGGTGGCCGGATACCGCATCTACGCCAGCGACGGCACCAACTGGGACAGCAAAGTATGCGTCGCGTACGTGACGAGCAACGGCAAGCAAGGCAGCTTCGTGCTGACCGAGAAATATTTCATGGAAGCATCGGAAGGCCACGGCGCCCGTTTCAACCAGATGCTGAAGCAGTTCAAAGTGCTGGACGATTGAAACAAGAAGCCCTTCGGCACGGTTGGGTGCCCGAAGGGCTTTTTCGCGGGCGGGCCCGGCGGCCGCCGACGCGCGGCTGCCTCAGTGGCGCGGCGCGAAGGTCAGCTCGTCCGCGTCCGGCTCCGCGAATCCGACACGGCGCCGGCGCCGGCGGTTGGCGTAGAACAGGGCGACCGCCGCCGCGGCGAACAGCAGGAGCGGGATGAGCGTATCGGCCTCCGACAGCGGCGTCGGCGACACGAAGAAGAAGTAAAAGTTCAGCAGGCAGGCGAGGCCGCACCATTGCAGCGGCGTTACCATTGCCGGGTCCGCCGCCCGGTAGCGCAGGTCCGGCCGCAGCGGAGCTCCGGAGGCGAGCGCGGTATCCCGGTACAGCGTCCACAGCCGCGGCAGCGACAGAAACGCGACGAACAGCAGCGGCAGGACAAGAAGCGGCAGATGGACCGCCGATCGGTCCGCCGGCAGATCGGACGAGCGCGACCGGTCCCAGACGGCCAGCGCCGTCTCCGCCGCGCCGGCGGCCAGCAGCCAGGCGCTCGGGACGAGCGCGGCGCGCGTCTTGCGGTGAAGCCGCTCGGCCGATCCGCCGTATCGAAGCCGGGATGCGCGGGAACCCGCGATCCACGACAGCAGCGCAAGCACAATCAACAGAATCAAACCCAGCCCGGTCGATACGGACGCCACGTTCGATTCCCTCCCGGCATTAACTTTTCCATTCCATGTCTATTGTATCACTTGAAGCCTCGGTTACGCACCGTCTTTCGCCCGAAACCGTCCCCGACCGGAGACGGGGAGAGCGGATTCGGCGGCTTGCAAGAGACTCCGGTCCCGCCCCGTCCATTTTTGCAAAAATGACTATAAATCGTCACACTTTCGTGATAAAATAGACACAAATAGCGTTTTCACGAAAGGTTGAACGGGCATGAACGACTTGGGCAAAGCTTTGCGATGGATCGCGGCGGCGGTGATTGCGCTCGGCATCGTATGCAGTGCGGTCAATATCGCCAACTTCAGCGACAGGAACCTGGGACTGATGATCGGCATCGGATTCCTGGTCGGCGGCATCCAGATTCTCGTGTTCGGAGCGATCGCGCCGCTGCTGCAGCAGAAGAGCCGGGAACTGCCGGTACCGGAGACGGGCCGGGAGCCCGCATAAGGCAAAGCCGGAAAATATGTCGAAGTGTTGAAGAAATTTTGGCGGAAATACATCATTCTGTTGACGAATTGCGGAACACCCTCAATTTTTGGGGGTGTTTTTTGTTATGCTGATAGCGAAACGGACGGAAGCTTGAGGTGAGGGAAGCCATGAACAGAAGAAAATGGGCGGGCGTCGCAGGACTGCTGCTGCCGCTTCTGCTGACGGGATGCGATTCCCGATTCGTCGTGCTCGATCCGCAAGGACCGGTGGCGCAAACCCAGCAGAAGCTTATCGTCATCTCCGCGATTCTGTGCGCGATCGTCATTATCCCGGTTATCGCGCTGCTTGTCTTTATTGTATGGAGATACCGGGAAAAGCCGGGCAACAAGGCTCCCTACCGCCCCGATTGGGCGGACAGCAAGGCGCTGGAGATCGTCTGGTGGGGGATTCCGATCGTCATCATCGGCATTTTGGGCTTTTTTACCGCCCGCGATACGTATGCCTTGGCGAGACCGCCCGTGACCGACACGAAGCCGATCCGGATTCAGGTCACTTCGCTCGACTGGAAATGGCTGTTCCAATATCCCGATCAAGGCATCGCCACCGTCAACTACGTGCATATCCCGGCGGGCGTTCCGGTTTACTTCCAGCTGACGTCGGACGCGCCGATGAACTCGTTCTGGATTCCGCAGCTCGGCGGCCAGGAGTACACGATGCCGGGCATGGCGATGATGCTGTGGCTGCAGGCCGACAAGCCGGGCGAATATTACGGCAGCGGAGCCAACTTCTCCGGCAGGGAGTTCGCGCACATGCGCTTCCGCGTCATCGCCGAACCGCAGAAAGATTTCAACGAATGGGCGGCCAACATCAAGCGAACGTCGCCCGCGCTGACGGGCGCCGGCTACACGGAATTGTCCAAGCCGGGCACGTCCGAGGAGAAGTCGTTCGGCTCGATTCCGGAAGATCTGTACGACCGCATCGTCAACAAAAACGGCGGCATCTACATGCACCACAGCGAGCACGGAGCCGGCTTCGACAGCGACGTGCACGGCATTCCGGGACACGACGGGAGTACCGGCGGGTCCGATTCCGGCGGCATGAGCGGCATGGACCACAGCATGATGCACGGCGCAGCCGGCGCCGCGGAAAGGAGCGACTGAAGCGATGGACACCTCGCACTTTTTTGTCACCGGCGATCCCCTGATCTACGGCGCCGACGTGGCGATCGTCATCACCAGCGTCGCCATCGTCTTTGCGCTCACCTACTTCAAGAAGTGGGGCTGGCTGTGGCGCGAATGGATCACCACCGTCGATCACAAAAAGATCGGCATCATGTACCTGATCGCCTCGCTGCTGATGCTGTTCCGCGGCGGCGTGGACGCGCTGCTCATGCGGGCGCAGCTGGCGCTGCCGAACATGAAGTTCCTGCAGGCCGAGCACTACAACGAGATCTTCACGACTCACGGCACGATCATGATTCTGTTCATGGCGATGCCGATGATGTTCGCGCTGTTCAACATGGTCGTCCCGCTGCAGATCGGCGCGCGCGACGTCGCGTATCCGTTCCTGAACGCGGTCAGCTTCTGGCTGTTTTTCGTCGGGGCGATGCTGTTCAACCTGAGCTTCGTTATCGGCGGTTCCCCGGACGCCGGCTGGCTCAGCTATCCGCCGCTGTCCGAACTGTCGCACAGTCCCGGCGTCGGCGAGAACTTCTATATTTGGGGCATTCAGATTTCCGGGATCGGCAGCCTTGCGACGGGCATCAACTTCCTGGTGACGATTCTGAAAATGCGGGCCCCCGGCATGAAGCTGATGCAAATGCCGCTGTTTTCCTGGTCCGTGCTGGCGAGCTGCATCACCATCATCTTCGCGTTTCCGATTCTGACGGTGACGCTCGCGCTTCTGTTCGTGGACCGTTTCTTCGGCGCGCATTTCTTCACGATGCTGGACGGCGGCAATCCGATGATGTACGTCAACCTCATCTGGATGTGGGGACACCCCGAGGTGTACATCGTTGTGCTGCCCGCGTTCGGGATTTACTCGGAAGTCGTCAGCACGTTCGCCAAAAAGAAAATTTTCGGCTACAAATCGATGGTCTTTTCCATGATGATCATTAGCGTCCTGTCGTTCTTCACGTGGGCGCACCACTTCTTCACGATGGGCGCGGGCGCCGACGTCAACGCGTTTTTCGCGATCTCGACGATGGCGATCGGCATTCCGACCGGCGTCAAAGTGTTCAACTGGCTGTTCACGCTGTTCCGCGGCCGGATCACGTTGTCCCAGCCGATGCTGTGGACGCTGGCGTTCGTTCCCTGCTTCGCGGTCGGCGGCGCGACGGGCGTCATGCTGGCGGTGGCGCCGGCGGACTACCAGTACCACAACAGCTACTTTCTGATCGCGCACTTCCACCAGGTGCTGATCGGCGGCGTCGTGTTCGGGTATTTGGCCGGCATCTACTACTGGTGGCCGAAGCTGTTCGGCTTCAAGCTGAACGAGCGGCTCGGCAGATGGGCGTTCTGGCTTTGGAACATCGGCTTCTACGTCTGCTTCATGCCGCAGTACGCGCTCGGCTTCATGGGCATGACCCGGCGCGTGTACACCTACGGCTGGGACATGGGCTGGGCGCCGTACAACATCGTGTCGTCGATCGGCGCGGTGCTGATGGGCGCCGGGTTCCTGTTCCAGGTGGCGCAGATCGTCTACAGCTTCAAGAACGGCGAGAAAGACACGACCGGCGACCCGTGGAACGGCCGCACGCTCGAATGGTCGATTCCGTCGCCGCCGCCGGTATACAACTTCGCCCGCATTCCGGAAGTGACGAGCGCGGATGCGTGGTGGAAACGGAAGCAGGATCGGCTGGCCGGCAAGCCGGAACCGGAACCGGCGCCGCTTGCGCCGATCCATATGCCGAAAAATTCGGGCATTCCGTTCATTTTCGCCTGCTTCTGGTTCGTGGCCGGCTTCGGCTTCGTCTTCCACTGGGTATGGATGGCGGTTGCCGGACTCGTCGGCGTCGGCGTCTGCCTGCTCGTCCGCTCGTTCCAATACGACACCGACTACTACATTCCGGTGGATGAAATCAAGCGCACCGAAGCGCGATCGGGGAGGGCGGTCTGAATGTCCGGAGCAAACGCGCATGCGCAGGCGGCGCATCATCCTGAGCACGCGCATCACGATCAGGAGCCGCTGAAAATACTCGGATTCTGGATTTTTCTCGTCACCGACTGCCTGCTGTTCGCCACGCTGTTCGCCACCTACTCGGTGCTGCGCACGCACACCGCCGGCGGACCGCTCCCAAGCGAGCTATTCGACGTCCCCGGCTTCGTGGCCGAGACGTTCATCCTGCTGACCAGCAGCTTCACCAGCGGGCTGGCGACGCTCGCGATGGGACAGCGCAGCGTCAGAGGGCTGATCGGCTGGCTCGCCGTCACGGCGGCGCTGGGGGCGGCGTTCGTCGGACTCGAGGTGAACGAGTTCGTCCATCTCGCGGGCGAAGGCGCGACGATTGCGACCAACGCCTACTGGTCCGCGTTCTTCACGCTCGTCGGCACGCACGGGATGCACGTCTCCTTCGGCCTGATCTGGATGATTGCGCTGATGGCGCAGATCGGAAGGCGGGGCATCACGAACGTCACCCGGCGCAAAGTGACCGTCATCGGACTGTACTGGCACTTTCTCGACGTCGTGTGGATTTTCCTGTTCACCGTCGTCTACCTGCTGGGGGTGATGTAAAATGGCGCAGCCGAACGCAAAAGGCGGCATCCGCGTGGTGCACGGGGGCGGCGGACACGGGGAGGCGCACGAGTCGCATGACCCGCATGAGTCGCACGGTTCGCTGAAGGCCTACGTCATCGGGTTCATCCTGTCGATCGTGCTGACGATCATCCCGATCGCGCTGGTGCTGAATCACGCGCTCGAACGGAAGCCGCTGATCGCCGTCATCGTCGGATTCGCCGTCGTCCAGTTCCTCGTCCAGCTGTTTTTCTTCATGCACATCCGCGAAGGCGAGAAGCCGCGCTTCAACGCGATGGCGCTCGTTCTCGGCATGGTGATCACGCTGACGATTGTCGCAGGGTCGATGTGGATCATGTCGTTCAATTCGGTGGTTCAATAACCGATAAGGGAAAAGCGAAGCCTCAAGATCCGGCGGGTCTTAAGGCTTCGCTTTTTATTGATGAAACAAACCGCCTTGTCCGGTCTACCCGCGGGGCAGACGGTCTTCGTCCTCGTCCCAAGGGTTTAAATGCACCATCACTTCGACGACGTCCTCGTCGTGGTCCATGATGCGCTGCTTCACCCGCCGGCTGATGTCGTGGCCCTGCTGGATCGTGTAATGGCTGGGCACGCCGACCCGGACGTCCACGATGACGTAATGGCCGTGCTCGCGGGCGCGGACGCGGTCGATGCGCTTGATGTCGCCGATCTCCCGGATCAGCGTCTCGTATTGCTGCAGCTTGTCGGCCGGAACGTTTTTCTCCATCAGAATGTCCGTGGCGTCCCGCCCCATCTCGTACGCCAGCTTCAGCACCAAGAGCGACACGATCAGGCCGGCCGCCGGGTCGCCGTATGCCGCCCAGGACCAATCGTACCGCTCCCCGAGCAGGGCGATGCCGATCCCGAGCACGGCGGCCAGCGAGGCGTACACGTCGGCCAGATGGTCGTAGGCGGTGGCCAATACGCTTTTGCTTTTGGCGGCGCGCCCGACGCGCACGGTGTAGAGGTAGAGCAGCCCCTTCCAGGCGAGGGAGACGGCCGCGGCAATCAGCGGCAGCGCGCTTTCGGCGCGCGGCGGACGGAGCAGCCCCTGAACCGACTGGTAGCCGGTCCAGCACGCGGCCAGCACGAGGATGACCGCGACCAGCGCGGAGGCGACGACTTCGGCTTTGCCGTGCCCGTACGGGTGGTCTTCGTCAGCCGGTTTCTTGGACACCATCGACGAGGTAAGCGCGGCCAGCGTGGCGATGATGTCTCCCGCGTTGTGGATGCCGTCCGCGATCAGGACGGGGCTGGCGAACAGGACGCCGACGATGATTTTCAGAAGCGTGAGCGCGATATTGCTGACGAGGCTGATCCAGATGGCCAGCAGGCTGGAGCGGAACAGGGCCGCCACGTGCATTTCCCCTTCGCGACAGAGAGTTGACCCAGCGCAACAAAAAACAGCGCAGGCCTTCGACCCGAAGGTCAAAGGCCTGCTTTCCAAGCGCGGACGGTTCGCCGGTCTGCCGGTTTCACGAACGATGGTCATCCTCTCGCCAATTGGACTTTCTGCAAACAGATGCACTTCGTATTTTATCACATATTGGACGGTTTAGCCTTATCTTTTTCGCAAAAAAGCGGTCTCATACGGGCGGATGCGGATTCGTGCCGGTTTTCGGGGGAATGCGCGGGGCTCGCGCCCGGTTTGCCCGCCGCCGGGGACGGGAGTACAATATACAATAGAGAAGAAAGGACGGAAAGGAGCGGAAGCGATGGCCCATTCCTTCGCATTGCCCCAAGTCATGACCCTGATCGTATCTTTGCTGGCCGGCTCGGCCGTGATCGCGGTGCGTCTGCGGGCTTCGACCAGACCAACTTCCCTGCGCAAAATTATCGCTCCGCCGCTTGGCATGGCGTCGGGCTTCCTGATGTTTCTGATTCCGGCGATGAGGGTGCCTCTGTTGTGGGCGCTGATCGCTTTTGCCGTCGGCGCGCTGCTGTTCTCGTATCCGCTTATTCTCACATCCCGCTTCGAAGTCGTCGACGGGCAAGTCTATTTGAAGCGCTCCAAAATGTTCATCGTCATCATCGTCGCCCTCCTTGCCGTGCGGGTGGGGCTGCACGACATTGTCGAGCAGCATGTGAGCATTCCGCAGACCGCTTCGCTGTTTTTCCTCTTGGCGTTCGGCATGCTGTTGCCCTGGCGGCTGGCGATGGTGCGCCAGTACCTCAAGCTGAAGCCCGGGGAGTCCCCGCGTCGTTAAAGGGCTCGCGGGCAACTTGCGAAAGGCGGTTGTTCGATGCCGGACTGGTCCTATCAAACGGTGTTTCGCCCGCTGCTGTTCCGGCTGCCCGCGCGGACCGCGCGGCGCCTGACGCTGGCCGCTTTCGGAGCGATCGGCCGGCTGCCCGGCGGCGCCTTCCTTATCAAGACGCTCGGCCATCAGGAGGCGTCTCCGCTGCTCGATACCGGCTGGTCGCCGACGCCGGTCGGCCTGTCCGGCCTGATCGACCCGGCGGGCGCCGCGCGGCAAGGACTGGCCCGGCTCGGCTTCGGCTTCGTTGAAGTGGGCCCGGTGACGCCGCTGCCGATAGAAAGCGCGGAGCCGATCGGGCTCGACGCCCGGCGGGAAATTTTGCGATTCCCCGAACCGTATGAGAATTCGGGCTTGCAGGAAACGGTCCGGCGCCTGTCCCGGCCGGGCCACCGCCTTCCGCAATACGTCCGGATTGCCCCGATGCCGGGAAGCGCTCCGGACGAAGCGAAGCCGCAGCTTCAACGCATGATGCGGGACTTGGCGCCGGCCGGGGCGGCGGGATTTTACGTGGACGCCGCGATTCCCGAATGGGACGATGCCGAATGCGCGGCGGTGCTGAACGGGCTGGCCTCCTGGATGGCCGCACGCGGCGGGGAATGCCGCCGGCCGATCTTTCTGTACGTCCCGTCGGACACGCCGGAAGAGAAGCTGGTTTCGCTGCTGCGGGCATTGGATCTGTCCGCGTGGAGCGGGGCGGTGCTCGGGAACGGCAGGAAAGAGGCGGGGGCCGCAGAGAAGTCCGCCGCGCTCCGCTTGCTGGGCATCGTCCGGGAGCTCGCGCCGACGGATTGGATCGTGAAGGTAGGCGCCGGCGTCCATGAACCCGGTGACGCCGTCCTGCTGATGCGGCAGGGAGCGGATGCCGTACTGCTCGGAAGCGGGTTCGTGTTCGCCGGACCGGGGCTCCCCAAGCGCATCAACGATGCCGTCCTGCAACGGAAAGCGGAAAGCGTTCCCGCACCCGAACCGCCTTCCTTCTGGCGGAATTGGGGATGGATGTACCTGCTCGGCTTCGCCATGATCGTCGGCGGGCTCGCGGCCTGGGCGATCGCCGGGTCGACGGTGCTGCTGCCTTACGACGAGGCTTTTCTCGGCATGACCCGGGCGGAGCTCGAGGCTTTCAACGCCCATCTGCCGCACTTCATGTCTCACGACCGTATAACACTGGCCGGAACGATGATCTCAATCGGCATTCTGTACGCCCAGTTCGCCAGCCATGGCATGCGGGAAGGACTTCACTGGGCCCGGACGGCGGTCGTATCTTCCTGCGCCGTCGGCTTCCCCAGCTTTTTTCTCTATTTGGGCTACGGCTTTTTCGATCCGCTGCATGCCGCCGCCGCGGCCGTGCTGCTTCCGATGTTTTTGCTGTCGTTGCGGCGCAGTCCGGATCTGCCCTACCGTGGTCCGGTCTCCCTGGCGAACGACCGGTCATGGAAGCGGGCGATGTGGGGCCAGCTGTGCTTTGTCGCGCTCGGCGCCGCGCTGGCCGTCGGCGGACTGACGATCGCCGCCGTCGGGGTGACCGGGGTGTTCGTGCCGACGGACCTCGAATACCTGGGGATGACACCTGGTCAGCTGGACGCCTTCAATCCCCGGCTCATCCCGCTGATCGCGCACGACCGGGCGGGATTCGGAGGCGCCTTGTTCGCCGATGCCGTCGCCGTGCTGGCCGCCGCCCTATGGGGCATCCAGATGGGCAACCGCTGGCTGTGGCGAACGCTGCTGGCCGGCGGGGCGCCGGCGTTTCTCGCGGCGCTCGGCGTCCATTTCGGCATCGGCTACACCGATTTCGTCCACCTGTTGCCGGCCTGGTTTGCGTGCGCCCTGTATGTGGCCGGTCTCGCGCTGCTCTATCCGTACATGCACGCGGACGAGGCCGGCGGGCGCACGGAACGGCCGGCGGAGGCGGCGGCATCTGCCGCCGCCCGCGGATGAGCCCAGCCTCTGGCGCTAAGTCGGCGCCGCGACCGGCTGCAGCCGGCGACCGTTGCACTCGCGCAGGTACAGGCCGAAGGCGGCCATCGTCAGCAGCGCGGCCGAGACGGCCGGCCGTCCAGCATCGCTTCCGCCGCCGCCCCGGTCCGCCCGGCATGGCTGCCGTCTCTCCGAGCTATGGCGGCCCGCGCGTCTTCAATCCGGCGGATCATGCGCCGGACGACAAAGCATGGTACAATGGGACAAGACTTAACCAAACCTTGACGGGAACGCAAGGAGGAGCGTTGCGACGATGATTCTGTCCATCAAATCGACGGTTGAGCTGTTGAACGGCGTGAAGATGCCGCGACTCGGGCTCGGCGTATGGCGCACGAAAGAAGGGGAAGAAGTGGAAAACGCGGTGTCCGCCGCCTTGAGCGCGGGGTACCGCAGCATCGATACGGCGACGCTGTACCAGAACGAAACGGGCGTCGGCAACGCCATTCGCAAATCGGGCGTGCCGCGGGAGCAAGTATTCGTCACGACGAAAGTGTGGAACGACGACCAAGGGTACAACGCGACGCTGAAAGCGTTCGACGCCAGCCTGAAGCGGCTCGGCATGGATTACGTCGACCTGTATCTCGTCCATTGGCCGATCAGCGGCAAATACATCGATACGTACCGCGCGCTCGAGAAGCTGTATGAGGAAGGAAAAGCGCGCGCGATCGGGGTCAGCAACTTCCATGTCCACCACCTGGAGAAGCTGATGGCTTCGTGCCGTATCAAGCCGATGGTCAACCAGATCGAGCTTCATCCGCTGCTGACGCAGCAGCCGCTTCGTGAATTTTGCCGCAAGGAAGGCATCCAGGTCGAGTCTTGGCGGCCGCTGATGCAAGGCCGGCTGGATCTTCCGCTGCTGAACGAGCTGGCCGCCAAATACGGCAAAACGCCGGCGCAGATCGTCATCCGCTGGCACCTGCAGCACGACATCGTCACCATTCCGAAGTCGGTGCGCCCGGAACGGATCCGCGAGAACGCGGACGTGTTCGATTTCGAGCTGTCCGAAGAGGACATGGCGCGCATCGACGACCTGAATGAGAACAAAAGGTTCGGCCTCGATCCGGATACTTTTTGAATCCTAATCCGCCATCTTGCGGGGCATACTAAGCGTGACCGACACCGCAATGCACGGCATTGCTTTCTGCGATTGTACATTCCGAGACGACTTCGTCGCTCGGAACCCGAGTTTAACCCCACCGCGATTGCTTCGCAACGCTGAATGGGGTTGCACATTCCGAGACGACTTCGTCGCTCGGTACACCGAGCACAATCGCATCGCAATGCACAGCATTGCTTTCTGCGATTGCACATTCCGAGACGACTTCGTCGCTCGGTACACCGAGCACAATCGCACCGCAATGCACGGCATTGCTTTCTGCGATTGTACATTCCGAGACGACCTTGTCGCTCGGTACTTGACATTTTGAACTGTAACGGATATTATTACAGTACCAACCGGGGAGGCGAGTCGATTGAACAGCGAATTTGTCATAGCCGTTCATAGCCTCGTCCTGCTTGCGCACCGGCCGGACGGCATGGCGTCGAGCGAAGAGATCGCCGCCAACGTCTGCACCAACCCCGCCCGCATCCGCAAGGTGCTGGGCGCGCTCCGCAAGAGCGGCCTGGTGGCGACCCGGGAAGGCTCCGGCGGCGGCTACCGCCTGATTCAGGATCCGGATCGGGTGTCGCTGGCCGACGTCTACCGCGCGATGGCGGCGGGATCATTGGCGCCAAGCTGGTGCAGCGGCAATCCGGAGATGGATTGCATGGTCGGCTCCAACATGGCGGACGTGTTGAACGACGTCTTCTGCGGAGCCGAGAGGCATCTGGAAGCTTACCTGGGCGCAATCTCGATCGGAGGCATGCTGTCGCGCATCCGCGAGAAGCAGCAGGTATAGCGGCAAGTCCAAATTACACCGAAGGAGTGGATAGGTCATGACGATGGCAGTGACGAAAGACAATTTCAACGAGACGATCAAGCAAGGCGTTTCCCTGGTTGACTTCTGGGCCCCGTGGTGCGGTCCTTGCAAAATGCAGCTTCCGATCGTCGAAGAGCTGTCGGAGGAACTGAAAGGCCAGGCGACGATCGCGAAAGTGAACGTCGACGAAGAGCCGGAGCTTGCTTCCCAATTCGGCGTCATGAGCATTCCTACGCTGATCGTGTTCAAGGACGGCCAGCCGGTCGACAAGCTGGTCGGGCTGCAAAGCAAAGAATCGCTGAAATCGAAAATCCAAAGCCGGCTGTAAGTCAGCGGTGCAGCAGGAAAGAGGGCTTGCAAGAGAAGCCCTCTTTTTTGTGCCTTCACCTCTTGACTGCTGACGGCGGTCATTTCACGGGATACGACGGGCCTTGCCGGCGGACCGATTTGTTCATCTGAGCGTCGAAGCTGCCCATGGGACTTTCACTCGTAGAATGCGATGGCAGATCCCACACTTTATTCGCGGCAAATCCGCATGGATGTAGCATGGATATTCAAAGAAGTTAAGATGCCGCCAAGGCTCACGAGCAACATGATCTTTAACCGGTTGATGGACGGCTCCGCATTCAGCACAGGAAAAGAGAGTCCCCTCACGGTATTTCACATATACATCCAATTGCTTAAACGCCTGATTAAAACAGATACGGTGTATGTACCACGGCTCTGGAAAGTGAAGCAATTCCTCAATTTGTCCGTCTTCGAATGCGCCTGGAAACATATGAAAACACCTCTCGTTTACTCGGCCTTGGTGGCAACACGTATGAAGTGGACCTGGAACTGTGTAAGAAGCGCATACAGCTGCGCTATGACCCCTTCGATCTCACGACCATTCAAGTCTGGCACGAAGGAACCCGGTACGCCGATGCTACGGTTGTCGAATTATCCCGCCCGTATGATCGCCGGGTGACACCGGAGTCGGCGGCGCTTTCGGTGGAAACGGACGGGCAAGTCGCCTTCCTGGAGCTGGCCGAGCGGAAACGGCAAGCCCAGTGGACAAACGAAGAAATCTCTTATGCCCAAACGAAAGACGGTGACGCGAAATGAATGCAGCCATGCCGCCCAGCCAAACACCGAAGCCATTCAGCAAGGAACTGGATCCCTCGCTTTGTTACGAATTTCGCGAACACCGTGAAGCGTCCGCCCGTCTGGACCTGATGATTCAGCACCGGACGCTGGGGGTGCTCACCGGTGAAGTGGGCGGCGGCAAGTCGACGCTCATCCGGCGGCTGTTCGCCTCGCTGGATCCGATGAGTTATCTGCCCATTTATCTGTGCTACGCCTCTCTGAAGCCGCGTGAATTTTACGGCGGCTTTGTTGGAGGCGGTCGGCGTGGAACCGGTCTACACGGTTTCCCGGGCACGCAAGCTCTGGCAGGAAGTCGTTCGCAGTCGATCCGCTCCCGGTGAGCGCACCATGGTCGTCGTCATCGATGAGGCACATGAAATGAGTGAGGCGATGCTGCTCGAACTGCGATTTGCGCTCAATTACAACATTGATTCCGCTTCGCTCTTTCCCTTGATTCTCGTTGGCCAGCCGGAGCTTCGCAAGCTGCTGCGGCTGAAAAAGTATGAAGCCACCGTCCAGCGCATTGGCATGCAGTACCACTTGGGCGGCATGAGCAAGGAAGAAACGAGCGCGTATATTCGGCACCACATGACTGTTAGCCGGACGGAAAAGCCAGTGTTTGCCGAAAGTGCGCTGGGTCGGATTTTTGCAGCAAGCCAAGGGCTTCCGCGTGTAGTGAACCAGATCTGCACGCAAATTCTGCTTGATGCCGCCGCTAGAAATCTGGAAGTGATTGAAGAAGGCGACGTCGTCCGTGTGCTCGCCGATATGGACCGACAGCGTGGCGTCACCGATTGATCCGAATTCCCCCATTACTCCCAATGGTTGGCGTATGCTGCTCTTTTATTCACATGGAGTGGCATACGCCTCCCATTTTGAGCGGCGTTACACTTCTCAGCATGTTGGCCGGTTTACGGTACACTTCTAACGCCATTGTCGGTGAGATTTACGCCGTCATTTTACATGAGCGGCAACAGGATGCGGTGATACGCATCAAGGATAAGCGAATGCACATCGTCAAGACGCGATGAGCATGTTTCAAAAGCGGGCGGCGGATGACAGGTGGGTGGTAGAAGATCCCAAGCCGCAAGCCAATCGCCAGAAGCGCCGAGCCAGGCGGATCGAAGTGCAGGCTTGGGATGAAGACGGATTCGAAAT
>Ga0207789_1000200_pt1 | contig 37789 bp, 31 predicted proteins | sample HigsolmetaGSP12D_FD_184840 | JGI IMG/M metagenome (GOLD analysis project Ga0207789, IMG submission 184840) | High solid enriched microbial communities from the Joint BioEnergy Institute, USA - SP1-2-D (SPAdes) | ecosystem: Engineered > Bioreactor > SSF (Solid state fermentation) > Aerobic >...
CGATAAGTTCCAGCAGTCTTTTTTCGTACTGACCTTCATATCGCTCCAGCAACGCCTCTACAAATTCTCCCAACACATGATCGTCCCAATCAGGACACAGCTCTTCAAAGAAAAATGCCGCCAACGTACGAAAATGATGAGGTACATCTACCCTTGTTGAAGTTTGGATGGCTTGAAACCTGGCGGATGATTGGGGTTCGAAAAACGAAGACTTGATTTTGCCTATTTGATCATTAATCTTCTGCCCATCAATCGTCGGCACAGGCGGATAGCCCCACAAAACATCGCCGCCCTTGTCCAATTCAAAATGTTCAATACGGCAATTCAACCCGAACAGGGAAAACAATCTAAGAAAAAAGACGGTCAGGTCTTCGGCAATCAGGAAATTTTTGTCCTGATCTTCACTGCAAATCGTTCCCGTAATCACGACTGTATTTTGATCACCGATCGAACATAGAACATCACGGACGTAACGGCTATGAATGGTATCCAACGGACGAAAATCGGATATCAGTTTAATGCCCGATATTTTCAGCTTAAATCTGGTTTGTTCCATTCCACAAACAAAATCCCTTCCTTGATTTTAGAAGCCCATTGAACTGGCAGTCATTTTGATGTGCCCACATATTTCACAAACTGATTGATCTCTGGCACAAAGATATATCCATGAAGTTTCAGTTCACGTTTCATATCTTGGGCATCCAGAAAAATATCGTCCGCCAATTCCTCCAACGACTGATAATGACCGTTTTTCAACGCTGTATTAAGAAACTGAACTCTACTTTCAACGGGGAAGCGATAGAACTGATGACCATACATGTTTTTAACCCCCCTTTACGATTTTTACCTGTTCATTCATTTTAAGCAGTATTCACCCAGGATCTACGGTGATTCGGTTCTATGATGTCTGAGCTTTATCGCATTAAAGCGTGAACACGAACAGGCAGATAACGAAAAGGGAGATTAAACTTTCACGGAACCACGGAAATATGGCCGCTCTTCGCTTTGTGTGCTAACTCAACTTCATTCCTTCTTTCCAAATTTACTAATATACATGTTCCGATCCGCTTCCTCGAATAATCGCTCCATGTTTCCTTTGGACGAGCGGGAAAAAGCGTAGCCATAGGACATCTTCATCGGCCAATCCCTGTCATTGTAGCCATTGATGGCTTCATCCATTTTTTCAACCAGCTTTTTCACTTCGGATAATTCCATTTCGATGATCAGGATAGCAAACTCATCGCCGCCAATTCTTGAAACAAGCACTTTTTCCGACTGAAAATTCATCAGTATTTTGGCGGCTTCCTTGATAAGCCGATCCCCTTCCCTATGCCCGAAGTGATCATTCACCGTTTTCAGTTCGTCCAGGTCGCATAGGATGATCGCCATAGGAACGTCTACTTCCTCGTCGTATCGTTTCATCATCCTCTCAAAAAAATTCCTGCTAAAAGCCCCCGTCAAAGCGTCATGCGAGATCCGATACTCCAGATCTTTCTGGAGCTGGATCCACCCATCGATGTTTCGGAGAATGCCATGCATCGCGATCAGCTCTCCTTTTTCATAAACAGGCGTGGCCAGCTCTTCAAACCACCGTTCCCGTCCATTTTCATCCATCCAACATTGAATGATGGGCTTGTCATAGTCGAAATCCCCGCTCCATTTTTTCTGGATGATATCTCGGAAATCAGGGTGCAAATGACGGTAAATGTGTTCGGGATACTCATAACACAGTTGTACCGAGCCTCTGCCGAAATACTGCTCCAAGGCCCCATTGACAAACAACACTTGCGGCTTTGGTTTGATGCGGCAATAGTAAATGATGTCCCTTGACTGCATCACGATCTCTTTTAACTTCGATGTTTCGAAATGATGGGCGGCTGTTTCTTTATCCATTTCCTGAACCTCCTGAATTCTGAAGGGTTGTAAATACCGACCCTTCGTCAGTCTCCCGCCATGTCTTCGAGACCGATCACTTTATCCACGATTTGCTCAATCACTACCTTGCCGCCTTGCCTGTAACCGACAATAACCCGCCCCCCATCGAGGATGGCAAATGGCTCACCGTCTTCCAGGTCATGCAGTTGATCCTGGACCGTTTGCTTAATCTTTTCTCTCAGCTCTTTAGATACCTGAATCTTAAAAACGATCATTTTTCCTTCCCTCCCATTCCACCATGTTCAATCCCTAAAACAGCAACGACTTGAAAAAAGAGCCGATCACGATGCCAGCACAAAGCATGAGCAAACATGCCAACATTTCCATGCAGACATCTTGAAGCCAATGTTTATCCTGCAGATTCTCCATCAACTTTTTCAATGTCCTAACCTCCTCCATGTCTAATCCAGTTTCAAAGAAAACCAAATTAAAACGCCCAGTCTTTCGACTGAGCGTTGGATTGGAATTTTATGGTTTTTGTACAAAATGAAAAATTTCATTTTAACTTCTTTCCTTTTTCCAATTATCCAATGATATAGAATCATCATAACAAATCCTTGCCTCTTTCTCAATGAAAATCGAATCGCGTTCCCTAGGAAACTCCATTGGAGCATTTTCCTTGCGAATGCCCGCTTTCCTGAGCACTTTCCATTCCTGCAATGGTTCGCCTTGCCGTTTCAATTCCTCAATAGCCCACTGAATTTTTCGCAACCGATACTGTTCTTCGCTCTCGACCGTTTGCTCCAAGTACTTCTTGGTTTCGGGCAGATGATCCAAATGTTTTTCCAGTAAGGGTCTAACACCAGCAATTGCCCCGATTCTGCTCACCGTCAGTCTTTTGGGCTTTCCGTCGGATTCCAAAATTCGACTTACAGCATGCTGAACTCTCGCCAACACTTCAAGGTCTCGTTGATTCCAATCGACCCTAATGTTCCTGGTTTTCTTTTTGTCAGGCTTAGGAGAATGCTTATCGAGCCAAACTCGATCCTTTCGATACAAACGGGCGTACAGAGCGGGATTCAGTTTTCGAAGCTCAGTTTTGGAGAAATTCGGATATTGTTGCTGAAGGGACAGCCACTCGGTTCGATCCCTTTCCCGCTCTAGATCCCGCCGTCCATCCTTTACTTCCTTTCCCCTGATGTGCTTCTTAACGGTCATGGGATCCGCATGAAGCCTTCGGCCAATTTCTCGCAAACTTAAGCCCTCGTTAGCCAGCCGCAGGCATTCGCGTTCCCAAACTTCCCCATATTTTTTCACCCTGGAGATTTTGTTAGGGTCACTTTTATCCGCCCGCCTCGTGTAAACGAAACCGCAGGAACATGAAAAAGCACCAATCACTTCTTTTGTTTTTTCACAGGTGCTCACGGTTAAATCGGTAATCACCTTTTGTTGAAAATGCTCCGCCGCAGGATTTAGACAAATCCACGGTCCATCCCCAAACGGCTTGTACTGCTCATCCTGAAAAAACATTTCCTCAAGCGAGATGCCCAAAAAATTCATCAAAAGCAAGTGTCGCAAGGGATGGAAGGATCGCCGATGTTTTCTGACCATCGCCGCAAGCCAATTGCTTTCTCCCCGCAAGCTGGACTGCAACCGTTCCAGAAAATCATTGCCGTAGTACTGAACAAAATCCCGCTGAAGTTTTGCTTGATCCACTTTCCCGCTGACGAGGGAAGCATAATGCTTTTGCCGAAGCTTGGCTTCATAATGGCTCTGGAACCAATCGAGAGGACGATGTGGAAAACGCTGTTTGAGCAAGGCTTCAATGCCGTTGCCAATGGAACGGTAATGCGAAAGCAGTTCCGAAACCGTTATGAACGCAACCTCATCCAAAGGACAGTTTTCTTCCGTTGGTTCCACAAACACATGTTTGTTCGTTTGCCGCAGGGCAACCTTGCTGTCGTTTAGCCACGTTCCATGTTTGACGCACACATCCCAGCCAGGAATTTGATGCATTCGGTGCCAATACAATTCTTCATGCCGAGCCAAATCTTCCTGAAAACAAAGGGGACAATACCGAAAATACGTTGCGGAACGAATTGAACTGGCCATCACCCCCGCACGAGTATAAACGCTGTTGCCACTTCCGCTGACCATCGCCAAAAATACTGCTTCTGCTTGTTGCGGAGGAAGGAAAGCTGAGTAAAAAGGATACATGGTATGTTCCATGACCAATCGTTCCGCCGTTATTTTGGAACCGACGGGAAGCCGAGCAACCAATGCCCCGATATGGGACGGCAAATCCACGGAAGCCAAGACGTTGTTCTTGCCGAACAAATCATGAAGCAGGTTCTTGGGACTTGGATCTCCTGTCCGCTTACGATAACGGGCACAAACGGAATATAGAAGCTCATCGGGATAGGGAGTAGGAAAAAACACTATCATTATCCATCACCCCGCACACCACTTGTCGAGCCGTATGACGCCTGCCTGTTTCAGGGCATCATAAGCGGTCATCCCCTCTTCCTTTCCCTTTTTCACGATCAACCGCAAGTCACGTTCGTCTTCCGCAGGGTTTACCTTCCCGCCCTGTCTGTCCTGTTTCTTTTGAATCGATAATTGAAAAGCCGCCTTGACGACTTCATTTACATCGGAAGCATTCGGTTGCTCAGTTAAAACGGTTTTCACCAGTTCTGAAGCCTGTCGTTCGGAAATCCCCAATAACTGAAGCCTAATGATGGCTTCGTCTTTCACCCGCAGTATTTGTTCTTGCCTCGATTCAGTTCGTTTTCGTGCCTCCTGGACAAAGGTTTGCACATCGATTTGAATTCGCTCCCTTTGAATAAATTCTTCCACATCGGGAACGACAATGTCCTCATAATCCAGCAACTGCGTCCTACGGCCATTTCTTAACGCGTCAAGCATCGGACGAATGATCCTCAATTGCTCGTTTGCCACTTTGCGAATCAGAGTGGTGGTGATTCTTTCCTTTCCTGTGACGATCGCCCTCGCCTGAACCATCGAGAAAATCTTCACTGCGATATCAGGAATCCCTTGCGATTCCTCGTACATCACATCAGACAATTCCTGCGTCAGCTCCTCGACGCATCTTGTCCACTGGTATTGCCATAACCCTGAAAGGAACAATGACCAGTTTTCATCTTTTTTCAATCGATCCCACAGAAAACCGCCATGCCCGCTCAAGTTCCTGCGTGCCTGGCGAAATTCCCAGGTGAGCACCTTCAAGCTTTTGGGTGTACCCACGAGCAGGACAGGGATTTGGGCGGTGTTGATCAGGGTCGTGAAGAAATTGAGCACTTGGGCGGAACCGCCGCTTCTGGCGAGACTTAAATGTTGAATCTCGTCCACTACCAAAATTCCCGTCCCCATGTTTTGCAACAGTCGGGACAAAATCGGGATCATCACGTTCGTTGACCATTTTCCGTTTCCGTACCTCTCCAGATACTGCGTTCCCAAAAGCGTATCGATGGCGGAAAACAATTGCAAGCATAAAGCCTTTAGGCTCCCGTCATATGGGGCCTCCAAACGAATATGCGTGACCTGGTATCTTGGGAAGTCTTGTCCCTGATACTCGGAATGAACGATCACTTGCGGGAAGAGGGAAAGGATTCGGTTCAACGAGCTGGTTTTCCCCGCCCCCGAAATGCCAATCAACGCCATACTTTTGGCAGTCGAATGCGGCGGATAAACATTGCCCCTTTGCCCCGTGGCCTCTTTTGGGAATAATCGCCTGATGACGCTCGGCGAAAACGGATTGCGTTCCGCATATCCGCCCCGAATCATTGACGAAATCGCATCATAAAGCACCAGGTGTTGTTCCAGAGGCTGAAAGTATTGGGAAAGCCGTTGCGGAATCAGGTGAATGCGAAGATGCGGTTCCAACTGTCTTTCCAACGGATCCATCGGCGGATAACTGGACAATGCTTCGATCACCTGTTCAGGCGATAAAATGTCGGGCAACGCCTCGATCCACGGATTGCCCGCAAAATCGGGAATGACCTGCTTTCGGTATGTCGCAACAACCGCTTCCGTTCCGTTTGGCAATCTAACGATCTCCACAAAACACATCCTCCTGCTTTTGTTTCAATAGCCCCAAATAGCTTCGTTCTTCCTGTTCTTCCTCATCCCGCCGTTCCGAACGTTCACTTGCCGAAGATCTCACCAACGAAAAACTTTCCTGTTTTCTGTTTCGTTCTTTCTCTTGCCGCCTGTTCTCTCGGATGTCCCTTAGTTTTTGGGTTTTGGACAGAGGAAGAGATTCTGCACGGGTTTTTCTCCTGGCTTCCTCGACAATCGCTTCAATTTCCGCCGCGAGCGATACCCGCTCTTTCAATTCCAGGTCTTGCGATTCCGCCTGATTCTGCTTCTCCCATGCAAGCAGATAGTTCACATCCTCCAGGCTTTGATTCCGATACCGAGCCTGGGATTCCAACAAATGACAAATGTCATACTTGGTTCTGCCCAACCGCAGATAAATGTGGCTGACGTTCCTCGGGTCAAACGAAACGGCCACTTTCCATGTGCCATGCGTTCGGGCGTGGATAAACCATTTTTCCTTTAATGCGGTCGGACAGCTATAATACATGCCTTGAAAGCGGATCCCGCCTGGCGTCACTGTCGCTTCATCAGTCGGCAACAGATTGAAACGCAAAATATCTTCCGACACCCTGCGGAGCCTTCCCGAACGGTGCTGGATGCCAAAGTTCCAAAGTTGAATGGGGATCGGCTGAACATTTTCCGCAATCTGTTCAGCATCCCGCTGGTATCCTGTCAAATAATGTCGATTGTTGTAATACAACACGCATTTGATGAGGATTTGCGTGAACTCTGGGATGGTGAGTGAGGCATTCAGCCGATAATCCGCCGCCCCCCGTTCCTGAAAGTCCTCTTGAATCGCCCCAGGCAAAAACGGTTTTACGTGGGTTTGAATGAGATCAAAATGTTTTTCCACCACCGCTTTCCAGTCGGGGCGGTAAGGTGAGGTGTTCCTTACCGCAATCTGCAAATGCTCGATGATGGACAACGCCTTGTCGGAAAGCAGTTCCCCTCTGTCCGCCAGAATCGATTCGGGCAAATATACGCATGGCCAATCTTCTTCGCGGATCTCAATCCCAAATTGACGGCACCAATCCGCCTTCGATTCGCACGCATGTTTCAACGCCATCATCGCTCCTTGCCAGCTTGGACCCTCCAGCCCAACGTATAGACCCGCAACCATTCGGCTGTACCCGTCCATCACCAGGTACAGCACAGGACGCCCAATAATTTTTGTGCGGTCAAATGAACTGACCAAATAAACATCGGCAACCGTTGCATCGATCTGATAGACGGATCCTGGACCAAACACATCCTGCTGGGTGGAACCCAAAACGGGGCGGTACCGTTGATGGAACTTTTTTGCACTCTCCCGCAGGGAGATTTCTTTTTTCAGATCCCGCCATTTGCGATGCCAGTATCGGAATTGCGGAAATGAAGGAATTGCCGTACCGCTTTCCATGACGGGAAGTTCCACTCCGTTGTCCAGCTTGCGATCCACAGCAAAATATTCTTTCAGCATTTGTTCATACGCCCAGCGGAGGGAGGGGCGATTGGCTTTAAAGTAATACTTGTCCAAGGCAATTCGGAATATCTTTTTCACGTCCTCGCTCACGTTTATTTCCGCATAAATGGAATCAAACTTTTTGGGCCTGCCCCGTTTCCTTGCCGCCTGCCTCCGTTCCTTTCCCCTGCCGCCACGGTTGGCGAAATCGGGCAACACCGCCAGCTTGGTTTTGCCGCGGCTCCAATACCTTTTGAGGATTCTCCCGATCTGCTTTTCCGACAACCCAAACCTCTCCGCCGCCTGGCGAATGAGCTTCGATCGTTCGGTTGAAACGAAGATTTGCGGTTCAAAATTTTTGGAAGCAATCGCCTGGACGATCTGCCAATCCGTTTCCCACTTCTCTTTTTCCTTAGCAGACATCATTTGCGGATCGACAATGCAAGCCCACGGATCGGATTCCTCAATCGCGATCAAGCCTTGTTCAATGCCGTATTGGATTTCCTCCAGCCAACGGCTTTTTGGAAATTCCTTGCCCTGAATGTCGATGACAAAGCATGCTTTTTGTTCCGCATCGATCCAAAGGATGCGTTCAAGCCGCTGGTCACCGACATAGCGGATGACCGTGTTAACGCACAGCTCCAAATCTCCTCTCCCCTCCCTGGAGCATATTGACCTTTAGCCCAAGGTCCTTGGGTGTCGCAGACAACTGAATGTCTGCGTCCATGTTGATCTGGATGAGTCGGGAAGCGATCAAGTACCTAAACACCAAGAGACCTGTTCCCGCCTCTTCTTTCATCTCCCTTTCAAAGGAAGCCAGGATGGCACGGATCCTTTGGTCAGAGGACAACAGTTGCTCCTGTAGAATCGAGGCATATGCCTGAATTTGCGATATCGAAAAACCGTAATCCTCGACATTCAAGGCAGACAACACCCATTCAATATTGCGGCTTCGTTGAACGGGAATTTCGTGCTGGGTCACAACGGCAAAATCCACCTTGCAGGCCTCCCAATACCGCCGCTGAATCTCCAATCTCTCCAATGTCGCCTTTTTCTCCAATTCGGCGGCATCTTTGATGGCACGGGCATACTGGATTTCCCTGCCTTGATGGTCCTTTGCCGTAATGACGAACGTTGTAGTGATCACATGAGGTACTTCCGTTTTGGGATCCTTCAGCCGCTTTAAGAGCGACTCGTCCATTTGATCCACGATGGTTTCCACATCCAGGAGCGGAAACTGTTCCTTGATATCCAGTATCGATTCATCCCATTCCAGCAGGTAAAAGTATCGAAGTTGTGTGTCGGTGAGCAGATGCACCACACGGTTGCACTTTCTTGAAAACACACGGCTAGCTCTGCCGCGACTGGGAATATCCATTACCGTCAGCCAAGGGCGATAATGTTCACCCTCACCTTGCCCCCGACCTTCCGCCAAAAATCGTTTCAGTTTTGCTTCTGTCCAATCTGAACTTCTTGCCAATTCATCCGCCTCCATTGCCTGAAAAGAAAAAGTGCCATGAGTTCGCATTTAGACAACAGCATCCGTTTTTTTTGAAACGGCACTGTGCCTGCAACAACTCATGGCACTTTCACTTTAAATAAGGTAAGATTGTATGGTTTCAGGGAATCAGATTTGCAACCCGTCAACCGCTCTTTGCTTGTCTTCCGCAGAAGAATTAACGTAATAACGATAAACCAAATCCACCGAACTATGCCCTGTTAAGAGGCAAACCGTCTTGGGATCAACGCCGCTTTTGATCAGTTGGGAACAAAAAGTGTGGCGAGCCGCATGCGGATTCACTTTCTCGGACAATTGGGCCTTTTTGCTGTATTTGTCCAAGATTTTGTTGATCGCCAATCGCGTAAGAGGCCCCCGCTGTCCAATGAGCAGTTTGTTCGAATCCGTGTGTGGACGCACATGAAGGTATGCCTTAACGGCATTCACCGTCGAGGCATTCAGGTTCACTTTTCGCGACTTGTTCCCTTTACCGTTGCGGATGAGGATGTAGCTGTAATGGTTCTTGCCGTTACGTTCTGTCAGAACAATGTCATCCAGTTCGATATTCACTAACTCCGAACACCTGATTCCCGTTCCAAATAACAAATAATAAATGCAGATGTCCCTTTTGTTGTTTTCCGCTTCAATCGTTCTTTTCAACCGATACAAATCTGTTTTTTCAACGACTTTAATTTCCCGATCTAGCTCCGTCGTGTGTTTCAACAACACTTTGTTCAATTGAATTTCCTCTTTACAAACACCTGTTTTCACCAAAAAACGCTGAAACAAAACAATGCTTTTCAGTTTCCGATTGATGCTGGTCGGTTTGAGTTTTTTGTGCAAGTTCAGGTGTTGTCTGTACTCTCGCACATCGGTTTCCGTGATGGAGTCACTCTTGTATCCCAGTGTATCCTGAAGCCATGACTGAAATTGTTGGATATCGGTTAAATAGGCTTCTACCGTGAGCCAACTCTTTCCTTCCCGCAACAATTCTTCGCGAAATTGATCCAGATACAAATTCCTCTCCCCTTCTTTGCCAGACAACAAAAAAAGTGCTGTTTCAAATGGGCAACATTCCGCCTTTTTTTAAAAGTCGAAACATCATCCACATGAAAAAGCACTTTTTCAATGGTTATGTGATTAAGGACTATTATATTGAACATATCTCCGCCTTTCAAGCGTCCTCGTCATATTTACGACATGATATAATGAGGAAAATTGCCGACAAATCTCTGGAGGAGAGAAAAAGGAAAGTGGATTTAAATGGTCTGATTTCTACGATTATCACAGCGACAGCCGCACTTGTTGCGATCATTGGCGGATTTCTGGTTAGCAGAGTAATTACTCTTGCAGGTGAAAAGCAATCTATCGAACGAAGATTACAAGAAATAGATAACGATCTAACTATCAAGAAAGAAATGCTGGAAAACATTGAGAAAGTCATTTTCGAAGAAGATATCGATGATTTTATTCAAAACCACTGCGAAGAATTGATTATTGAAGGTAAATCCCTTGAGGAAATCCTTCGTGATGATGATTCTTGCAATTTCAGCGAAGAGGATCTAAAACCATATGTTGAAGAGTTGATTACAATCAGGGATAAAACCATAGAAATGATAGAAAAGTCTGAAGACCTTCCCAGTGATTTTACTGAGTTCATCAATGACAACGGGATTCAAATCGAGGGAAAGAAAAGCTGGTATGAATTAGTGTACAAAATAATAAGGAAGAATGTCCTCGGTACAGGATTCTTATATGACCTTGAACCCCCTGTATTGAGCATCATGGATGCACAGACGTATCGTGAGAAAGTAAAGTATAGGGACGAGTTAAGGAATGAAGTATATTTTCTTTCGGTAAGAAAGAATGAACAGCAAAAAATTTTGAATGATTACGTCAAACCTTATGGGTTATGGAGCGGTCTTGCGGTATTGATATATTCCTGTATTGTTGGCATAGCCTACCCCTGCATTCTCCTTCCTTATCCAGAAGAAACTTATAACGATGTAAAAACCAAATGGTTGTTAATTTCACTTTTCTTTAGTGCATTAATCGCCATTTTCATATACTTGGCTGTATCAATGCACAAACTTACACGGAGGAAACAGGATCCTAAACCTGACAAATAACTTGACTACATAATTGTTCATTATGCGGAGAGTTGAAAACCTATTTTTCTGCTTCCCCCAGCCTTTTTGGGCAAATAAGAATGAAAAAACTGACCACATAACTTAAATAACCTCTTCTGCTATCGTTTCTCCTTCTCGCCATCTCTTCATTTTAGCAACTTCCCCCTCCCCATAGTGTCGTTGGTCAAAAGGAAAAGCACTTTCAGGAAAAATTCCTCTTTTTTCCCGAAGAAATAAGTGCTTCCACTTGATTCAAGCGTAACTCACAAATTAAGCAATATTCTTTTTCTCTTCGATTTCGTTCTTGATTTTCTTCATCATCGCCACCAGCATTTTTCTGATTTCGATTGCCTTCTCGTCAAGATTGGCATGGGTAGCTTGATCAATGTAACCTCCCTGCAACAGGGCATCCAGCCACATTTGCGTTTCGGCGGCTGACCCTAATGCATTGTTAATGAAACTGATATCCTTCTGTTTATAATACTGCCCATTCCCCTCGGCCAAATTTGCAGAAACTGAACTAGAGGATCTTCGAATTTGTTTTCCAATTACATCTTTCTCTTCCCAGGGCAACTTTTTGACGATATCCGATATCTCGCCATACCATTCCATCGCCTTCTGGTACACCAAAAGTTTGCGAAAATCCCGAACTTGGAATTCTTTCATTTGTTCCACGCTTCCTTCATCCTCTCTGTTATTAATCGGTTCGGAATTTCTCGACTTTGATACCAAGTGTTCAATGCTTCATGCAATGATGAATTAGAATACACCCTGCCTTGGCTCCATCCATGCCAATCTAACAAGACCCCTTGTTTGATACGCTCCCGATAATCGATTCCCTTGATTTTACACCATTGACGCAACGATAACCCATTTCCCTCCTTCTCATACTCGGCCAGTTCATCTTCGTGCCCCCAATTGAATACAAAGTCGGCTTCGCTTATTGTCAGCAAAATAATGTAAGCAAACCGCTGATCAATCTCTTTTTCATGTCCCCCTTCAATTTCGCCAGTATGGAGATTTAACCAAGCGTATCCATGATCCCATTCCTTCGAATATGCCTCCCAGGCAAGCTCAAACAGATCTTTCACCTCGCATCGGCAAAGAATTTGATTCACTTCTTGCCGAGTGATAGCAGTTTTTGCATCATGAATCCCAAAAATTACCGTGCCCATTGACAACATCCAAACCCCTCCAGATCCCAATGTTTTTGTTTGATAACATAACTTTACTGCCATTGCAATATTCCAGAAAGGCTATTTCGGTCGAACCCCGTTCGAGGTTCCTGCTTCAGATTTAAGGGTGTAATTTTTCTTCCTTCTAAACCCGTGCCGAACCGAAACAATGCCCTAGTGATTTTTAGGTTTACGAGTCATGCCTTAACACAATTTTCTCCAGCATATAATTGATTGAATTTTCCACTGACCTTTCAATTTGCTCTGCTTCCCTTCGCAATGACAAAATCCTGTTGGCCTTTTTCTTGATCTCTGTTTCCATCTCTTGAATCTCTGCATTCATTTTCGCTTTTAACTGCCTGATCTGTTCACTATCTCCCCATAAAGAATCCGCCCATTTCTTCCTCTTTTTTATTTCCTCTATGCCCATTTGGATCTCCATTTCCTTCATGTGAATTTGTGACTGCAAGTTAACATAATACTTCGCAACATCTGTCCCCTTGTCAAATTCATGATACAAGACAGTGGACGGACTCCGATTCAGCCACAGTCGTTGGACAAACCTGAGAAAATCAATTTCATTTACATTGAGACTCATCATTTCTTCGTAAAGTTTGCAGATGATATCCCACGCAACCAAATCGCCAGAACTTGCGAGTCTCTCCAATTCCATTCGTTTACTGTAGGCTTCCTTGATTTTAAAAGCCGATCGGAACACTTCGTCTGCTTTCGAACAACCAAGCACATTTTCAACCGTTTTGCCTGGGTCAGGATTTTTTTGCATATTAAATTGAAACTTCCCTTTGGAATTGGCATGAAGGCGAATGACGAATCGGTTTTCATCGTCATGAACTATAAAGATGCACCCCAAAATTTGGCCGTGTCGAAACAGCCTTTGGCCTTTCAATTTCATATTTTCGGTTAATGCCGTGTGAATCAATTTTGTCATCCAGTATTCCAAATTTTCTTCTGCGAACAATGCTTCAAAGTTGATTTGTTGTTCAACGAGTTTTATTTCTTGAAAATCAATACGTAGATAACCATATTTCGTATCTTTCTCATATTCCGCTTTTTGTTTTTTTCCATGTTCACACGTTTCTGGAATGGTGTTTGATTCCCGATAATAAACCGTCGTTTTTATGACCGCGATTAACTCGATATCAGAGGATGTGGAAATAAATTGCAACGCCTCATCAAGAGTTTCGCAATAATGCGATTTTGCATTGAGAATCCGTTCTAATTCCTGAATCGAGAATCTCAAGGCTGGCTTAGCGGTATAAATGCTTTGAGCGGTATTGATGGCAAATTCGGGTAGAATTCTCCCTCTAGCATCAACCGATCTTTGAAGCAATTGATAACGTTTTAGGCTGTCGTTTAATTTTCTGTGTTTTAAAATCCACAAAAAATACTCTTCTTGGGTCTCCTCATAAAGCTCCTCAAGCAACCTGGCAGAAATCTTTTCAACCCGATTTTTCTTGAAAATCTTGTGGTTGATAAACCATCTCTGATACCGATCTGTGGCAAAACTGTCTGCAACAGAAGTCAGATAAGAAGAGATGAATTCCCGTATCTTCCGTTCAATGCTTTTGATTTCTTCCAATTTCGCAGTGATTTGTGCTTCGACAAATGGCAAATTGATTTCCAGGTGTTTTCGGTTTAACAGTGTAAGCAATTGCCCTTTATCCATGTACTCCCCTTCTTTCCAAAATAATTTTTTCAATGATTATCTTTGGTTATAACACAGAGATCAACAGGTGAAGTGTTTGATCCAGTTTGACGCTTTCTGGAGACTGCATAAATAAGTGACTTTATATTATTATTTAGCTCAAAAAACTTTGGGGTTTTGCAGAAAGGCTTCTTTGAAGCCTTCGGCGTTCTTTAAGAACGCCGAACTACAACGAAAGCCTTCGCTTTTTTTCTTTGTTTTTGCATAAGCCCACAGGCAATTTCCCAAATGACGTTTTGCTTTTCATTCGCAAACGAATGACTGCACTACTTGCAATGCTTGACAATGCACTTTATCGCGGTAATATGTTAAAGTAATGTGTCAAATCCTCCTCAAAAGGGGATATCCTCCATCGCATCATTCAATGCAGACTTGGAAATGAATGATAACATCTGGCCTTTTTGCAATTTCCCCAAATGAATGGGCGGAAGATACACTTTTTTGGCTTCCTCCTGCCCAAAAACCTGAATTATGTTTTTCTTTGTGATATCCCGAACGGTTCGAAGATTATTTTGACGCAAACCCTGTAACTTTTTGTTTGCGTCACATAGAACCTGGTCGGTAATCTGGGGCATTGTGTAGAAGGTAATCATTTTGTGATTGCTTTTTCCTCCCTGAATCCCGATGGCGATTCCCAATAAATCCTGAGGCAGGTTTTCATAAGGAATTTTCGAAAGCAATCCCAACAATACGAACATGTTGATTGCCCTGGATACAGCAGGCTGATCGAATTTTATCCTTTGGTTTGCCACTGCCATGCTCAAATTTTCCGCCACATAGGGTGTGGAAACAAAAAATACATGTTCGTGATCATGCATGCACCTTCTGTTGACATGTTTCATCGCAAATATAATGAGAAACTCAAGCACTAATAAGTGGTCTTTTAAAAAGTCGTATAAATCGAGATAGTTTGTCCCTATTTCGGTTTCGGCTTCTTGAATCACCTTCAGGTTATGGACGTATTTGGCTTGCTGATTTCGCACCCATTCATCTTCTAAAACAGGAATGTTAAACAGTCTTCCGAGTTCTTCACGTGCACCGCAGAAATCCACTCCATCGATGATTTCAATCAGGTCATAGATGTTAAACCCAGTAACTCTACCATGCTTTTGCATCGAGAAGTACCGATATATGCCTTCTGTATCCCTGGCTATCCAGGCAAAATGGCCTTCAATCAACTCGCAAGCGAAATACTCATTTTCCTTATATGGAGCCAGGTTGACGAAAACTTCCCCAAAAAGATTATGCTTCAGTGCAAAATTATCGAATTCCTGAACTGTTGTGATGAGCCCAGATAAGTTCAGACTGGGTTTCCGCTTGATAAAGTTTTCAATTCTTCCTGTGTCCACTAAATATTGTCGGATTGCTTTTTTTGTTTCTGGATTCTGCATCATGTATTTGCGGGAACTGGCTGTCGGCTGTTCAAAGAGACTTATGATGTTCACAACATGTGCCTCCTCGCGGATCATTTTTTTGCCACGAGAATACTATTTTTTTCATTTAGTCAATATCGGTTATCTGTCGGAGCGTGTTCGACGTTTTGGGGGTTGACAAAAACCAAAGTGCCCTTCGTGTCGGATAAGGTCAGACATAATGTCACAAAAAAATGCGACTTGTTCCGATTAAGTCGCACAAGAACTGCATAAAATCTAAAAAACCATTGAATCTATCAAAAGGGGGAATGTGAATGCACAATAGATTTTTGATTGCAATCGACAGCGGGAAACATTCAACCAAAGCGATCATGAAAGACGAGGAAGGTTTGCAAAGGGTCAAGTTTCGAACCCTTGTGGAAGAAGTCGAGGATTTCGGGGCTGATATCTCTCCTAATACCGATCTCGTGGAATTCCAGGGGAGAACATTCTTGGTCGGTGAAATGCTGGATGAAAGCAAAATGGATTATCGCTTGACGAAACACAACCAAACACACCAGATTTGCATTTATCTTGCCATTACCAAACTATTGCAAAGATCCAAACGTTCCATCGCCTTCGCGAATATTTGCTTGGCGACCAACATACCACTAAGTCTTTACAAAAACGACCGACAAAAACAGGCATATCAAGAATTTATCCAAAATGGCGGGGAGCCGATTTGCATGAAAGTGAACGGCAAAGCATTTGTTTTTCGGATTCACCAGATTTTCGTGCTCCCAGAAGGCATCGGTCCCGTTTACAGCAATATCAATGAATTTCGTCACAAACGCAGTTTGGTTATCGATATCGGCTCCCTTAATGTGAACTATCAAGAATTCTCAAACCTGATCCCCTCCTTTCAGCAGATGGTTACGGGCGACCTAGGAATCAATCTGTTAAGAAGCAAAATTTCCGATGCCTTAACCACCAAATACGGAACCACCGTATCAGACCTGGATGTTGAACGTTTATTGCGAGGCGACAAATATTTGTATCTAAACGGCGAAAGGCAGGAAGACAGCAAGGAGATTGTAGAGAAACTCATTAGCACCCACGTGAAAGAAATCTTCAACCACGCCAGAAGCAGAAAGATCTCGTTTAACAATACGGAGGTTCATTTCGTCGGCGGCGGGGCGTTGTTGCTAAGGGATTTCATTCTCAAAGAGTATCCTGCAGCCATCATTCACACTGATGCCCAATTTTCCAACGTACTCTCCTTCCTTCAAATCTTGGAGGCCAAGCAAAATGGATAAACGAATGAGGCTCTCCATTTCTTTCAAACAACAATACAGGCATATCTACGAGCATTTGAAAACGGTGCCCAATAAAAGCGATTACATCGCACAAGCTTTGGAAACCTATTTGAACAATGAACGCACGGTTACCCATGATCAAATACGAGAAATAGTGATGGAAATCTTGCAGAAAAGTTCTGTTCATTATGAGAATCAGCCGAATATCGAGCAAAGTGATTTTCTTTCCAAAGAAGATGCCGAACTCCTTAACCAGTTGTTTTGATCTGAAAAAATCCTTTTGTCAGCAAAATCAAGGGTTGGGATTATCAAAAATTGCAACACCTGCAAAGTTTGATGATCCACTTGCAGGTGTTGCTTGCATTTGGTTTCATTTTTCCCGTCGGGATAATGCAACCATGAAAGGATTGAAACACGACATAGGATTTTGCATCCACCCCATAGAAGGTTGAAGCGATACCGTAGGAATCAGCAAAAACGCAAAAGCATGTTCTACGGTCAAGCTTGAATCATACCAGGACAACGGTTTCCATTGTAGTTCGACCACGGTTGGTTTTGCAGTTTATCCAGGAGATATTGCAACCTTGGGCGGGTTTGAAGCTTTTCTGGTGATGTTGCCAAGCAGGCTACCCTATTAGCAATATTGGCAAGAATGAAAATTCAAAATCGAAAAGGCATGTATCATGTTCAAACTTGAGAATTACCAGAACAACGGTTTCCATTGTAGTTCGGCCACGGTTGGTTTTGCAGTTTATCCAGGAGATATTGCAACCCTGGGCGGGTTTGAAGCTTTTCTGGTAATGTTGTCAAGCAGAACCCCTTTTAGTCTAAATTTTTTCCCTAATATATAGGTATTATGTATTCCGAAAGTTGGCTTTGTGCAACTTTTTCCCTCACATATAGATCATCGATAACGACACAAAAAAACATGGGGAAGAGTCCTATCAACTCTTCCTCTACAGTTCCCGAACCACTTCCTCATCCAAAATCGCTTTTCGTTGTTTCCAATCAGAACAAAAAGAAAAGGTATTTAGGAGCCTGCACAACGGCGGAGTTTTCCCCACATTGTCCTTATTTTCTAACTTACGCCCAAAGCTTTAAACACCGCATCGGTTGGATCTGAGTAAAAGATGGGTTGAATCTTAATCAGCAAATCTGGCGGGACAGTCTGCAAGTCCACAACCGACGATGCTGGAATCAATACACGCTTTGCTCCTGCATCAACGCAAACTTGTAATACATTTGCAAATTCTTCAACTTTGGCGATGGTGCCTCCTACGGTCATATTTCCGAGTACCACCATACTTTCCTGAACAGGCCTTTCCAAAGCCGCTGAACACAGCCCAACCAATTCAGCAATCGCCAATTCGTTTGTCAACCCAATGCCCTGAAGATCACTGAGATGCATAAGATAGTCCTTCGTTTTTGTGCTGATCGAACTGCTTATGCTTTTGCAGTTAGCTATAAAGTAACGGAAAGCAGTATCCAAACTTTCTTTTGCCCCCCGATGTGATCCAACGCCCGATTTTTCAAACTTCCCTGTTCCAGAGACCACCTGATTTTCAAGCTTATATACCCCGATCATGCCTGAATCACCATGGCCAACGGTATAAACATGACCAGGTTTACCCATACCTTCGGGGATCAGCTTGCCACCACCTTGTTCTGGGACGGAAACATATTCCTCGTTCAGCGTTTCCCTGTCAATATAGGAAAAGTGCACATCGTAAAATTCCATACCGCCGATCTTTTTCAGTTGTTCTTTTACCCTTCTTCGACCTTCAAGGGCATATTTCAGGATTTCTTCTACATTCTCTCTTGTATACTCTCCATGCGGGTACAAGAGCTTGATCAGCCCCGATACCGTTTTACGGACAGCAATAACATCACGTTGATTCAAGTTGTTCCCAAGCTTAAAATACTTATCAATGGCATCGGAAAATGAACGTTTTCTCATCTCCCTGAAAAATTCAGCCAAATAATCAACGATAAACCCGTATTTATCAGTAAAAAACTCGGGCCGCATCTTCGGGATTTCCCAGCCTGGGAGATAATAATGCATCCGATCAAAAAACGCCGTATCGTTCGCCATCGCTTCTGGAAACGGGGCAAACAAATGCGAGGTCTTGATTAACGAATCCACGCTCTGATTAATGTTTCCGACAAAAACCATAGAGGCGGATGCCGCTTTTTCTTCCTTACCCCTGGCAAATGATCCAGAAGCCATATAGTCTTTCATAATTTGAATGCCGTCTTTATCCTTGAACTGGATGCCCGCCACTTCATCAAAAGCGACCGTATCCCATAAACCGACCAATCCGACCTTCTTCGTGGACATGTTGTAAAATAAATTCGCTACAGTCGTTTGCCCACCAGATACCAGAATAGAATTCGGAGAGATCTCCTTATAAACATGGGACTTACCCGTTCCTCTTGGACCAAGTTCACATAAATTGTAGTTGTTCTCTACCAACGGAACGAGCCTTAAGAGCAAATGCCATTTGACCCTTTCCTCAAAATGCGTCGGTTCCATTCCAGTCGAACGAATAAGTACATCCATCCATTCTTCCTTGGAGAAACTTTTTCTGCCTTCCAACACCTCATTCAAATCCATATTGGGCAGTTGGATAGGCTTCAGGCTACTGATTCTGAACGGATTATGGTTCTTTACCTCTTCATCAAAGAAATATTCCATCTTCAGCATACACCAAATGCCGCCAGCCAAAAGCTTATCGTATTCCTTCACATAGTTTGGAGAGATGGGAACACCTTTTAAGCCCAAGTTGGAAAATTCGGCTTCATAGGTATCAATCTTCGCATTCAGGGATACCGTGACCTTGTCAATGATGGAATATTGCCCAAGCTCCCGAATTTTGGACTTAATCTTTTCGGCTTCGTCGGGTCTAACAAAATTTTCGGCGAGGATCTTCTTGACCCGTTCCAACCCTTCCCGTATATTCTCCTCATCATCAGTCGCCGCGTACATGCCCAACAAGTATTCGAGCACATAAACAGGGACATTAGCCCCTTCTTTAATCATTTTGGTCAAATCTTTACGAACAACCCTGCCCGAAAACACTTCATTAAGTTTTCGGTCTAAATCTAAAGAGCGGTCTTCTCTTTGTGGCTCCATTCCTGTCCCCCTCTCTAAAAGTCAAACTCGCTGACGATCCCCAAGCTAATTTGAAATGGTATTTTCTCAACGAATACGTTTGTTTCAACGTCTTTGATGATAAGGTAATAATCCTTGTTCTTATCGTATGGGATCGACTTTAAGGCAAAACGAAGCTTAAAAGTCCGATCCTCTGGTTTGTCGGAAGTTCGGTCACAAATTAGGGTTTCTTCGTTGGTAATGACGGAGTCAGCATCGTCAATCATATAAATCTTTACGGTACGAGGGTTTCGCTTGTCTTCGACTTTTTCGGTCTGGAAAAAAGTCAAGTTGAACAAACTGTTCGTAATTTTCCTCGTCGTGTTGGTGAGTTTCACATCCACTTTTTCGATCTCGCGGCTGTTTTTCTGTCCGCTTCGGATATTTTTGAACTTGATTAGCGGGACTACGATCTCCTGCAAGCTTGCTCCACCATGGACAAAATTGACGCCAGAGCCTTGCATCTTAAATCGGATCGTCGCTTTGGGAACATATGCCGTTAAACGATATTCATTCTTGATTAATGAGCCCATGTTAATATCGAGCAAACCCGTTCTTTCCCCCGAATCCTGAGACAGCAAATATCTTCTTTTTACTTCAACAGCATGTAGACCTTCCATCTCAATTTTATCGCTTTCTTCTAACGCTTCCCGTTGATAGACAAACCCATGATCGGCTGTCACAAAAATATTCGTTCCGCTTAGATCATCCCGAATGATCTTGATAATATTGTATATCTCCTCAATCGCTCTTTCCGCCGCTGAAAATGTATAGATTTCAGTAGACGCTTTATCTCCGATGGCATCGATACTGTCGTGGTAGATGTAAATCAGTTTCTTGCCCTTAAAGGTTTCTCTTCTACCCGCTTTATTCATGGCGAATAGCTCTTGATAATGTACCGCAATACTTTCAGGGACAGCCGTCTGCAAAATCTCCATTCGATTTTCAAGACCAGCTGAAGCTCTCCCATCTACAAGAACCCTGCCTTCTATGTCGATTTCCAAACTTTTGTACGGAAGCAAGGATGCCATACCAAGTTTTGTGATGGAAGGGATCACACCCAGCAATGCTTCAATGTCGCAAGATCCAGTCGTTTCCGAATTGAGTTTATCCGCAAGTTCGACCGCTACTTCATAACGGAAAGCATCGGATATGATTACGAATACTCGATCACCTTGGCGAATTTTCGGAGCGACAAAGGTTCTGTAAAAATCCTTTTGATTCTGTATTCCTGGGATCGTCCAATTTGTTTTCATCTCCGCTTCAACAGCGGCAGACCAATGCGAGCTAAGTTGTCCCAAGAACCAGTTGGTATACAGGTTCTCGATCATTTCTTTGAGCTTTTTGAGAATTTCGCTGTTTGCATCATGATCAAACGCGGTATAAAATTTTCTGTAGTACGCATCCATCTTATGGTACTCTTCCACATACGCTCGATACATGTCCAAAGCTTGAGCTTGTGGAATTCCCAAACTATACTTCTTGTAAAACTCAAACATTTTTACGGTGTAGTACAAGGCTTCGTAAATGTATTGAAACCTCTCATAAAAATGCTTGGCTCGGCGTAAATTAATCAGCTTGATATACTCCTCATAATCTTCCAGTCTTGCATCCAAGCTGTTGGCAATGTATATGATGATCGCTTTATCGAAATAAGGAAACGTATCCGCTGTTTTGAATTCTGAAACGGGGAGTTGGTTCACAATATCAGCAAGCTTGATTTCTTTCTCCACAGCCTCGGAAAGTTGGTCGAACACAAGGTAATCCGTTTTATGATGCATCCAGTGATCAATAAATACTAAAGCATTTGATTTGTTGCGATTCGCGATGTAGTTCTTTAAAAGCGACAGATGTTTTTCATCTACGGAATGACTCAGTGTCGTGACAGTCAAGTGAATGAACAGAGTCTTAAGTGATTTATTGACTTGTTCGAAGCCAAATCGCTCGGTTACATAGTTCCAAAAGACATTGATGTCAAAATACTTCTCGATCTGTTGCAAATATTTGTTCTCTTTGTCATCAAGGTTATCCATCAGAATGACTTTAAGAGCATCTTCAAAATCAGGCGATTTGAGATTACATAATACACTCATGATCGCTAATTCAATGGTTTCTTGAGTGTAAGAAGGAATGCCATATGCCTTAAATTTTCGAAGCCGCTCTTTGTTGCCAAAAAACTTTTCATATTTCTTCACAACACTTCTTAAGGATGAATCAATGTTCAACTCCTTCATGATGAGCGAGATCTTATCCGCATAGAAGGTTTTCGAATAAAGAAAAGTATCCAATAGCCAATTCTCTTCCAGACTCATGTCCAAGTTGGAATAGATCAGATAGTGAGAACCTGTGTCCTCTTCCTCCAGCAAGTATTTCGTGTAAAAACTATTCGTTTCTGTCCACTTATGAACTTTCACGTTTTCAATATGGATATCGTCTATGTAATCAGCAAACTCTTGATCTTTATCCATCCAAAAGACAATCTTCCGTTGCTCTCCATCACCCAACGGTTGCTGAAAAGTTGTCCTTAAACTGTCTACAATTTCTTCGATATTCATTGCTTCTCAACACCTTTGTAACAGGCTAATAATTAGGGATATACCAAGACAAAGCTGGTATATCCCCATTGTACCCAATTTATTTAATTGGAGCGAGCAAACCATCAAACTTAGCATAGTTTACAGCTACACCATCATCCAGATCAATCTCAATCTGCATGTCAGCCATATGGTGAAGCAGTTCGTCGTATGCTTTCAGTTCTTCTATTTTCAAATCCAACTGCTTCAATTCTTTCTTCGCATTGCTGATCTCTTTTGCAGTCCCGCCCCCCTCAATCACTTCAAGGAGAGATTTCCTCTCAGCATCAAGCCGCATTTGAAGCGGATGCAAGTAGTCTGTTCTGATCCTCGACAAGGTGGTTTTGTCATAGCGATGCATGTAAATTAAGCAGTTAAACGCTTTTTGTTTTCCAGAAGTGAAAAGCCAGTATATCGGTCTCTTTTTGTATGTTTGGACGTGATCTTTGAAGAAATCGTTCAGGAAGTATCTCCTGATCGTTTCTCTTGCTGTTTCTCCGTTTTTCTTGCCTAGTGTATCAGCAATAAATTCCAAATTTTCTTCCAAAGTTTCTTCGCTGAAGGTCACTTTTACAAATTCGATGAATCTTGTAACTATATCGTCTTCAAAATAAGCTCCTGAGAGTATTGGAAGAATGTTGTCTTTATCAACAGTAAATGTTTTATATTTCTCTTGGTCAAACTGACCTCCCGCAAATACAAGACCTTCTTCATCCAACGAATATCTTCCAAACATACAACCAACTGCATAGGAGATAAAAGTTTTAATTTCTCTATTACAATCTGCTTTTCTAATCGTAATATCATCATTTTCTATACTTGGTTCCATTTCGTTCTCTAAACCATAAACGCTAATAAATAATTGGTTTAACTTTTCTTCGCACCTTTTTATTTGATTAAATTGGCTCTCTGCAAAACCGCACCAATTATCGAAGGCCTCTGATATGGATACCGCATCAAATTTATGTTTTAAAATCGGATGCTTTTTGAAGTCCCATGAAATCTCTGATGAGTCCCAATCATTTTTCGAAATGGAAACACATTCTTGAAACAAATCGAATATTGCTTCTTTATGTTTATTTTCTATATCGACGATTGGTATCCTGGAAATATCCCCCTGGTTGAAATTTAATCCCTCATTTAATGCTGATAATAACACTCTTGAAACTTTAGAATTCAATAGACAGGTACCGACAATAAGTTTCTCATTTTCACCAAAAATCGCCATACCAGCATTCGAAAAAAGAAACCCATGACCAAAGTATCTCAAGGAGAATTTTGCACTTGATATTGCAGTCCATGTTGAACCTGGCTTAAAGTAATACTCCATATTTTGTGGTCTGGACTTCTGTTTTCCATTTTCATCTTTATAATTGATAACTTCGTAACCTCCGTTTTCCCAATTAACAATATCTTCATTGTTTCCATACCATTTTCGGTATTCCCCACCGTTATTATAGGGAAACCATTTAAAATTGCTTATCCTCGCTTCTTTTAGGTTTTTTATACCAAAACCAATCTTCGAGAATGATACTTCATACCACTTTCTTGTAAATTTATCAACATTCCCAGTTATTAGCCCTTGTTTTGCATCTAATTGAGTATTTAGTGGTTGCCCTTTTTCAAATATTGTAAAAATCCTCTCGCTTGCCCAATATGCAATTGGGTTGCCTGGTATCTTCAGGAAGCCTTCTTTTTTTGTAACATATCTATTTTCTACTTGTAAAAACATTTCCTCTTTAATCTTCGCATTATCGTAATCAACTAATCGAACATATGTGGATTTGTAATCGTTAATATTTCTTTTTCTTAATACAAATGCTGCAGTTTGTACCACTTCACCGCCTATTTCTTCAAAAGCTCTCGCCCCAAGATGTGCCATATTCACAATATCTGAATCCATAATCTTAGCTCTTAATTTTTCATAACTAGACAGAAACATCCAGGCATGTTGTGTAATCATAGCTTGAAAACCGTTCTCTTTAACCATTTTGCTACAACGTTCAATAAATACGGCGAACAGATCCGACTTGCTATCAGAGTAATTCTTTTTCACAAACCCAGATAACTTTACTCCCATTCCACTACTACCCATATAAGGCGGATTGGTGCAAACTACATCGTAGTTATTGCTCAAAATTCTCGCTTGCAACAAGATCCCTGGCATTTTCTCTAAAATTTCAGCTTTTGCTATCCGTTCCGTAATATCTCCTTGATCCTCATAATAATTTGAGAACTCCTCTAACTGCCTATCCAAAAAATTTAGATCAATAGGTTTAACATCCAAAATGGAGCCATACTCTTTTGCATCCTTAAACGTATCCCTAATATACTTTAATGTCTCTCGTTGTTCAGCTTGATCAAGTTCTGAAGCCTTTTTATCAACTAATACCTCGATTATTTCATCAGTCATCCAGTTGCTTTCCTGTATCGCACTTATATTGAGTTTAATACCTTGCCCGAAGACCCTACGGGATCTTTCTCTCGCCTTCATCATAACTGCAAAGGAAGCTAATTGAACTGCTCGATCATCAATGTCCAAACCGAACAGATTCTTTTCTAGTATCAGTTTTGGAATCTCGTGCTGAATATACCCTTTTTCAAGGTACATATCATAAAAAACATCAAACGCATATACAAGGATATGCCCGCTTCCACAGCATGGATCGAGAAAAGTAATATCTTCTGGATTTACATTTTTGTAGCGGATATCTTCCAACTTCTTCTTTACTTCATCCTCTTGGTCAGCTTCTTCCAAATAATAATTCCACTCCGACTTTAATGCACTATCAGGATAACTTTCTAACCATAGCCGCCCTAACGAGTTTTCCACCATATATCTTACAATCCAATGCGGAGTAAAGAGCTGGGTTGCGGCAGGAATGTTCTCCTTGCTGATTTTAATATTTTTCTTAAGATCAGCAAAAACCTGATCCTTCTTTTCGGAAATATAGTATTGATATAGCCATCCGATGATCTCAACCTTTTCCCAATCAGACTCTGGAATCTTCTCAGTATCGGTCATCTCACGCAGAAATGAGTCTTTTGCCAACAATCCTTCAGGAAAAAGAATCTCTTTATAGTCTTCAATGGTCTCGAACAAAAAAGGCAGATATTTATTCAAACTGTTGCATTGTTTTATAATCAAATACTTGTACAGTTCCTCAGTTTTGTTATTTAACTTCAGCTCGTATACAAGCTCTTTATCAATATCTAAATCAACTGACAAAGCCTCTTTCAAGATATCAGGCTCTGGGTTGTCAGGATTGCTGGAAGAAAGTACCCTGACTTTTGTCGGGAGATAATTGTTTACTTCCATAAATCGCAATGCGATGAAACGGTTGAACCAGGTATAGGCAACTTCCTCTATCACTTGCTTAAAACCGATGTCCTTGATCCGTTGAATGAGTTTATCCCGCTGTTTCTTTTCGGTGATCGAAAGCTGTTTACCGTCAATATAAATAGCATCCGAGCTTTCGATCTGTGCTTTCTTAATGTTTTCTTCGGAAATCCCGATTTTCAGAGCCTTTGCTTCGACCTTTTTGATCAACTCTCTTCGTGCATTGGTCGCAAAATTTTTCAATGCTGTTTTATTCATGTCGATTTGTTCACCAACCCATAATCCCGTATTTTCATCGTATTATGTGCCGCGGCGAACGCCACGGCACCTAAATTACTCCACAAATTCAATTTGCTTATTGCTTCGAATGATTTGCTTTAACCTCACAGAAAGAGAATGAAGCAATTTATCTACGTCTTCCTCGGTTTTAAGTGTCTTATCCATAAACAAGTTGCTGATTTTCACTTTTTCCTTTTGAACAACAACCGTCTCGACTCCGTAAGAAGCCCCTCCATCATTGATCACTGGTTTCGCTCGATTATTCCACTCGTGGATTTCACGGCTCAATCGAATATCCATGTTTTCTTTGAAAGTGGAACTTTGCGTTACTGTCGCATCCACCTTAAAGATGTCGGTAAAACTATCAATGCTCTGGAATAACCCTTCGTAGAAAGCTTGAATGCGATTTTTGGTTTCATCCGTCACGCCTTCATGGTTCGAACGCAATAGAAGATGGTCAAGATCCAATTGAATCGCATTTTTCGCCGCCAGCTTTTTTTCTTCCAGTACCCTTCGAATTGCCTCGTCGATCTTATTGACCAATTCGGGAATCTCTTTAATTCTTCTGTACGGAAGCGGATCCGTCAAAATCTCCTGTAATTTAGCGGCGTAATCCTTGGTTTCTTCAGCGGTCAAATAAACGCTATTGTCCTTGTATTTGTCGTAAGCATGAAGCCCTTTGTCAAAAATATCTTTCTGGTTTTCAAAGAAACTCTTAACGTAGGAAAAGTCCTCTTCCCAATCCAACAGGTTGTCTTCAAGGTCACGAAGTCTGGTAAAGAACGAAACATTGTCCATTCCCTTCGTAAACTCGCCAAAGTATTCAAGCCCCTTATCCAGAAGGCTTTTTCCAGGGTATTTTCTGCCCTCATAACGATTTTTCAAAGCTTTGATTTCCGCAACCTGTTGGTCGATAAGGTGACGAATATCTTTCATCAGCCCGTCTTCATCGTCAGCGAGATCCGTTTTATTGAATACTTGTTTACAGATGTTTTTGGCTGTTTTCAGAAGGGACTCATCCACCTTCACACGCTTGATAACGATCGCTTTGTCCACTTCGCTTGCTTTCGTCAAGACATTCAACATATTGCCGTCTTCAGGTTCCAAGTATTCCGCATTGTAGCGAATTCGTATTCTTTGTCCTTTGATCAATTCGGCGATCAGACCTGCGATATCCAGCGGCTTCCATCCATAAGGCTTGTCGCTGAAACGATCCAAAAGAATTTTTACGCGGACTTGCTTTTGAATGCTGTCTTGTAAGCTGATGAAATCAAACACTTCTTTAACAGCCAAATCATTCTCGTTTTGTTTTGATCCATCTATGGTAAGTTGCTCATCCTTGCGTCTTAAAATCGAGACCAAATCCTTCTCTGATTCTAAGAATGTCTTGACATACCCCAATTTTGTATAAACATTTTCCACTAATTTATGAAATGCGGCGTTGATTTTGTCTTTTACGGAAGCACCTTTGATTTCCGCTTTGTCACCGTTGATGAAAAATACTCCGCTTTTTATCGCTTCCTCCAGCATGTCACGTACTCTTCGTCTTCTTTCTCTCGCTTCTGCTTGTTTGTTGTTCAAGATATTTTGAATATTTTCAGGAAGTTGAGCAGGGTTCTTTTTCTTTCGATACTCTTCGATCTTGAGAACTTCCTCCATTTCTTCGATATAGGCATCACTGCCTCCCAACTTCAAGATCATCTCGCCATTCCCCGAAGACATCAGCATTAATTCCTGATCGGATTTGGCATAATGATCGGACAATGGAGAAAGGATGTTAATTCCGATACTCGAAGTTTGATTTCCATAGTTTTTCTCATCCATTTTTTGGTTGAATGAGAACTGATAATGCTGCGAGTACCGATACCTCTTTTCATCATACAAGTCTTGAAAAATATAGTTGGCAAGTTCTCGCTTGATGAGATCTTCATCAATCTTCATGCCCTTGATTTCACGATTGATATCTTGCTCATCATCGGTTAAGAAAATATAGACTTCCCCGTTCTTTTGAATCAGGGTTTGCGAAATCAACTTCCGCAACGCAACCTCGATCTTCGCCTTAAGTGCCAGCTTGTCTTCATCGATGTTTGTCACCATGAGTGTTGCGATGTTATCAATGTTCGCTGGCAGTTCTTTAATGTATTTGATCATAAAAAGGACTTTGAGCAAATCGATATTAAATTCGTCATCTTTTAACGCTGGGTTCTCATATGCACCCTCAATCACCCTTGCGATGGAAGGGGTCAGAAACTCTTTGATCGTATCGTAAAATGCATAGAAAGGAACCAAAATGCCTTCTTGGGCGTTCTTGTACCGAAGTCCAGCCTCTTTGAAAGCGGACAGCATGGAACGTTCCCCTTCAGACAAGTGCTTCCCTGAACTTCCATGCTTACGCACTTGCTCAAACACGTTCTGGAGAAGCTTAAACTGATAAGGAATAAACGGATATACGTCCGCAAACTCTTTCTCGTCTTCGTATCCTCTTAGGTCAGCCGTACTATCTTTAAAGCTAATGAGGTTCTTCAATATCGCACTTTTCTCATGATAGAGTAGTTTGAGCATGTCAGCGGCATGCTCTTTCTTCAGAAGAATCCGCTTTTTAATGACCTCATCAACGGAGATAGAAGACAAGGACAGCCTCGTATCGAATCTCCCTTGAATTCGAGAGAAATCGTCACCTTTCACTTTCACAATACTGTCGATGCTTTCTTGGGATGTGACTATGATCCAGACTTTACCTCTGCAGTACGTCCCAAGATCCTCTGCCACCGTTTGCAGGTTTAACATCAATTGACGGCTATCGCCAATGTATTGCCCAATTTCATCGACAAGGAAAATTAAGTGGAAGTTATCTCCTTTTTGATCTATGTATTCCTTTACGTCTTTGGCAAACTTTTCAATGCTGATTTCAAAGTTATTTACGCCATTCTCAAACCAATTCCTGGCCGACTCTTCAGACATTGATGTCACTTTCGTTAATGCCCCTATGACGAAATCGGCATCAAACCAAAAGGTATGTCTGCGATCAACCCATTCTTCTCCAGCCAGGGCTTTAAACTCCCGTTTAAAGTCCTCGTACACGCCTTCTTTTGTAAGATACTTCTCCATTTCAGCAACGCCTGGAATGTCACCGTAGAAACCGCGATGTTCATAAAACACTTTCATAAATACTCGAAGGATTGCATCTTCCTTGGACTTGTTATCCAGCGGGCTCTTCGAATCGATATTGAACAGGATCACTTCCGTTTCGACATCGGCCGCACGCTTCATATTGGCCAATACTAACGGGTCCTGAATTTTGTCCATAAAGAAATCTATCGCTCTTTTGTCCTTCACCTTTTTGTTTTCCAATAGGTAAGCAAGGATTTTCAAGAAATGGGACTTACCCGAACCGAAGAACCCTGAAATCCATACACCCATTTTATCGGTGTACCCGTCGATTCCTTGCTGATAATTCTCGTAAAATTTGGATAAGTGCCTGTTCAGTTCTCTAGTCACGACATATTCGTCAAGTTCCTGATAAATGTTTTCCTCATCAGTCTGAGCGACCTTAATAACACCTTTTATGTTTCGCTCAATATCTTTCTGAAACATGTCTTTGATCAGCATCGGAACTTCCCCCTGTAATTTAATCCACTAATCGGAATGCTCTGTAATAGTTGTCGTCCTTAAATCGACCAAACAATTGAAGAGACAAACCATCGTATTTGCCTGGAAAGAACAAGATGACAGGAATTTTATCTAGTATCTCCTGAAGGTTATTGAGTATGGTATGGGATCGTACAAAAGGATAGACCTTTCCGACTCCCGTGATGAATACAACATTATGATCCTGTATCTGTTCTTTTATTTTTTGAAGGAAGATTTCGGGTTTAGCAAAATTTGTCATCGCCTTATATAAAACATCTTTCCCCTGGTTCTCTTCCATATGAAAAATCCGTTCAAAAATTCGCTTTTCCTTCGCAATCTCAATAAGCATTTTGTAAAGGTCAAACTCAATAATTTTTCGGTTCGAACCTTCGTGACTAAATTCTTTCTTGATGTGCTGAATGTAGTCCCGAACCACCAATTCATGTTCAGGCTCGTAATCAAACACATAAAAACTAATCTCATTGCCGAGGCCTCTGCCTTGGATGAACTTGTCCTCTTTAATCTTCGGAATAATTTTATCCAGCCGCTTATTCAAATTCGCCATGATATTCCCACGCTCATTCCCCCATTGCCTTTATATAGGCAATGTCTCCAATGTTTATCAAGTGCCTTTTCAACCGTTCGTCCATCAGCAAGTGGGTCAATTCCCCTGTTTTCTTGTTTTTGAGAATCCCTGATTCCAATAAGATTTTCACAAACACTTGCTTCAGTTTTTTTACTGTTTGTTCCGTCCAGCTTGCAACACCTGTGTCCTGTTCTGCTTTAGACGCAAAATATTGGTTTAGATCTTTTTTTTCGAGAAGAAAATTGCCCGCTTCAAGTTTCTCCCTGACGACTTCATTCATAAACTCATAGAAGAGCCTGTCCGTTTTCATAATGGCATACAGGTTAATGATTTTCCCTGAGTCCAAAGAGTCCGCCAGAACCAATTTTCTAAGCGTGGCATCCAATACGCTTACTCTACGCAAAACCGAGGGGAGGCTGCGTTTTAGGCTTGATTTCACTTTGTACTGAAATAAATTATCGGTCAGCACCTTTTCTTTTATTTCCGCCTCAGTAAAGCCTTGCTCCGCAAGACTTACGACCTGTTTGAATTCATAAAACAGGAATGAAGCCCCAGTTAAAGTCGCACTATAATCTAATTCTTGAGACATGGTACAACTCCTTCTATCCAGTCGCTGTTTGACCATCCTTTAACAGTCCGTTCATTTCTAATATCCGTTCAACGACCTCAAGTCGCCGTTTCCCGCACTGTTGTTTCAGAACGGTAGTAAAATCGTCTTCTTTCAGGAACTTCCTTTGGTTGTTTAAATAAATATCTGTTATGCTTCTTATGAGGGTTTCTTCACTGATTTCATTTTTCCAATATGCATCAATAATGCTGTTCAGTGTACTGGCCAATTCTCTTTGCGTCTTATAGAAAAGTTTAATTTCCAAACTGAACACCTCATACCTGCCCTCATTATTACTCAAATCCTATTTTATTCTTACTTTTAGTGCAATACAAGCCAAGGAAAAATGAATCATATCATGAAAATTCCAAAATTAAAACCGCCCACACAGGCGGTTCAGTGGTCAGATTTAGAAACGGTTGATAAGATACTCCGATAATCGTTCTTGTTGGGCTAAAAACGCCCGTTCATCCGTGACTTCTTCCAACAAAATCTCCACCAATCTTGGGTTAATCATCGACGACCATAACCATTCTTTGTCGATTTGCATGATTTCTTCAACGACTTTTCCCTGCAAGCCTTGACTGCTTTTTTCTTCACCAGCCTCGCCAGGCAACCCATCTGGAAGCTCCTCTATAGAACCAAGCAAATATGGCGAGAAAAATTGGATCATCTTCTCCAAAATCGTTTTGATTTCCGCCATCGTGTCAAACAAATCCGCGTAGGGTTCGAAGTATACCCTCATTGAACGGTTCTCCATCACGATGTTTGGATGCACTTTTTTAGTTATGAGGGGCTTGTGAAGGCATAGCCTTTGATACATGTCTTCTCGACTTTCATCAAAATGAATGCCGACAAACGCTTTTCCCTGTTGGTTCCTGGTTGAGAGCTGATAAACCACACCGCCGATTCCCGCACCCAAGCTAATCGTCAAACTGTGTGCTGAATGCTTTTTTGTTTTGTGAATGTTTGGAAAAAAGGCGAGATGTTTACGCAAATACTCCATCAGGCACTTTTTCACGTCCTCCACCCGATTAAAATCATATCGGTACTCGCCCACATACACTCTCCCGACATGCATGCTGGGCATCTGCTCATGCCGATAAACCATGTTCAGCGGCTGTGCAACCTTGTTTATCCGCCACAAATTGGACCATATGTTCAAGGGACTCAGGTTGTCCAGGATCTCAACCTGTTTTATTACTTCAGGATGCAGTTCCAATCCATAAAAATTCACGTACTTCTGCGAATTGGCCTTTAGAAATGCTTTGACCGCAGACAAATGTGCTGTGTCAAAACGTTGAGCCGTCCAGACGACAATGCCTTCTTGCAAGCTCTGCAGAATGGGCATGATTTTTTCTTTCAAATGTGCTTCATCGGATGGTGACAGTTGGTTTTCAACGAAAATCTCCACCCGTTTGTCTTTGGAAACTGCATAAAAATCAATTTTCTTCCGACCATGCGGAATTTCCAGTTCAATTCGAGTCAGGTCAACGCCAAGGATACGTCCCAGCACATCAGGATATTTTTTGAAATACAGGTTTAAAATCATCTCTTTTTCCGAACGATGTTTTGGCATTGTATTCCCACCTTTTCATCATGACTGAGAAGGGAGAGACATTCCCCGTCCCTCCCATCTGAAACTTTTCAAACCGCCAGTTTGAATTGATCAATCAGCTCTGCCAGGACGAAGATGTCACGGACTTTCGTGTCAGAGTTCCATTGGCACTGGGCAATGTGCTCGACAATTTTCAGCAGTTTCTCCTTTGCCTCCTTGCTCAGTTCTTCTCCATTATTCAACAGAAATTCATGCTTGATTAAAAGTTCGGACAAAGTGATTTTTTCGGAAGCCTGTGGTTCCTTGATGTTAATCGCCGCTAACAGCACTGAACTGGGGATATCTAATACCCCCGCCAATCTTAAAATAACGGAAATACTCGGCGATCTCCTTTCCCCTCTTTCCAACCTGTTGATGTATGAGGCAGAAACTCCGCACAAATTTTCCAGTTCCTTTAAAGACAGATTTTTGATTTTCCGATAATGCTTCAGCATGATTCCGAAATTGTCGGAAACCGTAAGACTGCCTTCCTTCTCTTCATCTACTTCATCCAACACTTCCACGTCTTTCAGCATGTCTTCATGCATGATACATCTCTCCTTCCTTTCCATCTGATTCCCAGTCGGGAAACCTGTTTATTGGGTATCAACGTATCTTAAGCGTTGCCAGCCTTGTCAATAACGGTGTCAGCCCTTTGTGCCTCACAACGTCCTTTACCCTCCACCGCACAACTCCCGAAACGCACATCTGCGGCAGATCGCACGATTTCTCGTTTGTTCGAACCTCTCCATGTCCAATGGCACATTTTGTTCTGGAACACGCAAGTAAGTCTTCATTTCCTTCACGCTGGTTTGAATCAACGACTGCACGAACTCCATTTCCGTTTGTCCAGGCGTAAACGAAGCATGTTTTCCTGTTGCCAAATATTCATTCCGCAACTCCATTTGATCCAGCGAAGAGAGGTTAAACGCTTCTTTAAGGAACAATGCATAAAGCAACAACTGCACCCTGTCACTGGATGAGGGTTTCCCTGTTTTGAAATCGACGACAACAAATTTTCCGCTTTCCAGGTCTTGAAATACCAGATCCAAGACCATCCACACTTTCACGCCTTCCATCTCCAATAATCGGAATCGCTCGGATGAGATCAGCCTAATCTTTTTTGCCTTTCCGTCAAAAATGTCCATGAAGGTTTGACTGGACAGCAAATGGTTGGCGATAACGGTGATCCGTTCCCGATATTCTTCGATTTGTTGTTCGGGAATCTCTCCGTCGTAATACATTTCATGCAACATATTGATGTTACTAGGTTGTTCATACCACTCCTCCCGTTTGTATTTTGAATCCCAAAACGCCCTGTTCAACGCTTTTCGAACGGACGCAGTGAATTCTTCAACGGTCATCTTTTGAGACTCGTCAATCATCCGATGAATCTGGTTGTGCACCGAAATCCCGAACAATTGGTCAAGCGTAACAAGTCGTTTCAGACGGTAGGCGTGCTTGGAGAGATTGGAAGCTTCACGACGCCATCCTCCCCAGGAGGAATAATAAGCGTGAAAATACCACCTTTTGCAATTCAAAAACACTTGGCTTCGAGTCCATGACCAACTGAACTCTGGAAAGGGTTGAGCATCCATCATCAACCCACCTCCATCCACTCCAGCTCGATTGGCATGGCAAATGACCGTTCCCGTTTGAACGTCTTGTTTCGTCCGTAAATCCCCCGTTTTCGCTTTTCCACACCAACAACCGTGATGAGAACGAGGCGATTTTTCACCCCGCTGACAACGATTTCGACGCCATTTTGCAGCCTCCACTTTGTAACTCCCCGAATGCTTGGCATCTCTTCTTTCAGGCAATTGCTAATGTCCCTGGGATCGAGATTCTGCTCCTTGCAACGTTTCAAAAAATGCCTGGTGCATTGGATCTTCATGCCGATCTCCCTCCATCGGATAAAGTTATGTTCTTAATTCGATTGAAAAAATTGAAGGGCATCGACTCCAACCATTCATGGAGTGATGCCCCTGGGAAAAGCAGGTATTGAAATTGACGTTGGCAAAAATAATATTCGCATTTATATCCGCTCCTCATCAGAACGAATGTTTGCATGGTTTTAATAAAAGTTTATCTGGCCTTCTGTCAGTTTTCAACACTTGCTTAAATAAAATTTTCCTGCCAAAGTTGCTTGGTAGGCAAAAAGGTTTTGAAGGAGAAAGGAATCTTATGCACAATTTATCAACAGAACCGTCTGTTTTTTTGTGGATAATTTCCCCATGTTCCTAAGCATGGCATATCTTTTATGAAGGATCTGCATAAATTTTTAATATCCTTTTCATAAATTTTGCATACTTGTAGCCGTAATTTTGCCGATATGTCCAATAAACTTATGAAGTTTATATAAAACAGTTCAATAATTGCTTCATACCTTTTATGCATTTATGGCCGCTTCCAAGTTGCTTTCTTCAGAGGCACTTGTGCGTAATTTCACCCCTCCTGCAGGTCTGGTTACCATCCTCGATATTTCCATCTATTGATAAGTCCCGTCAACCTATATTTCCTAACCGTTTTTCAAATGGATCTGTCACCCAATATTTCACTGGCACAATATCTTTCATTTAACCAGCAATTTTTCCTCTCAATATGTTCACTATATATAGTGGGAACAAACGTTTGACACACAATATATAGTGTTATATAATCAAGTCAAATGATAAAGATCTGGAAAGGAGGGTACTGAATGGCAACCAAAGGTCATAACAAAGTGTCTTCTGACAAGATGGCAACACTAGCATCTAAGGTTTTGAAGAGTGACAGGTACAGTGATACAACCAAGAAGCTTGCTGGTTCTGTTTTGTCACAGTCAAAAAAAGGCAAAAACTAGATTTGATAATGGGGGTCTGCCTAATGGCTAAAGTGAAAATCAAACTTACGTCATCCATGTCAAAAGCCCGTATCAAAAGCGAACTCAATCGTGCCGTCAGAAAAATACATCAGGAACTGGAACGCGAAATCAAAAGAAAACTGAAGTAACTACTTGAAAACTTTCCTTCATAACACTCTCCTCCTCCAGATACCATTCCGTATCTGGATTTTTTGCCCTGCTAGTCCCCTTAGCATGAACAATTCTGTTCATTATTGATAATTTCCAAGGCTTCTCTTGCCATTATTTTGTGTTTAAGCAACTCCCTTTTATTACCTTCATCCCTGTTCATCCCTGTGCAACCTTCAACCCTTTTCAACTATCAAGCAACTGAACCTGCAGGTCGGGAAACAGCCTTGATTTTTCTGCCTCCTGATAAGCCCCACCAACCAACACATACTTCCTACCCGCTTTTTCAAATGGATCCGCCACCCAATATTCAGGAACCTCGCATCGGGCATATGTATCCTTCTTTTTGCCCAGCAGTTTGTCACGATGGCTCGGATTCGACACGATTTCAACGACCAGATCAGGCACGCCGAAAATCCTGTTTTTCTGGATGATTCCGCTTCTTGCTCTCTTTACGAAGACGATATCGGGAATGACCGCAACTTCCCTCTTCTCAATATAAACCAGCGTTCGCGGTAAAACCGTTCCCGACTGGTTCTCCCTGGCATAGTGAGTCAACTCAGTTAGTAGATGTACAAATGCCAAGTCCTTTAAACTCACATCCATCAAATCCTCTCAACGATATTCCGCCTTTAGCAGTCTTTCAAGCTCATTCTTTGATTCATGAGGGAGGATTTCAATTAATTTTTTCAATCCAATTTGACCGATCAACATAAGGATAACTTTTCGCATTTCATTATCAGAAAATAAGAGCCTACCTTCCTCGATTTCCCATTTCCCATCATTAGGGATCGACTCTTCAAATACTTGAATTGGAATTTTCTGCGGCTCAGCCTTGGGTATCATCTCCATGTATACTCGCCCCCTTTTGCATTTTAATTTAAGGATAAGCTGATCAAACAATCACCTTGTTCCCAGAGAAAAAGAGGAGCCACATCACTCCTCTTCACCATTATTCATCTTCCCGATGCCTTTCATATGACTGTCTGATCAGAAACATCGCATAGTCGATTTCATCTAAAGAAGAAACCCCAAACTCAACGTCTCCGTTCCCCCAACGCCCGACGTTGCTCACATCCTTACAAATACCTTTCGGATCCTGAATTTCATCGAAGGGCATATTTAAGCTTAACCGCAGTCTGCTTTTCTGCGGCACAATATCGACGAAATTTGTGGACGTCTTAAAGGCAATGTATAACTTTTTGAATTCCATGCGAACAGAGCTGTCCAGGTTACAGATTCGTTTGCTCAATTCCTCGAATAACACCAACATATCTCCCTGTAATTCAGGGTGATCGGCAATCGTATAAGTCACGCTTTCATGTTCGGAGCTTTTCTTTCGATATTTAGCCAGAATATCCTCCGAAAGCTGTGGATATTCCCACACGTTTAACGCCAAATTTGCAAGAAGCTCTGCACGTTTGAGGATTGCCTCCTCATTCCAAGTTTCAAGTTTGGCTAGTTCTCTGTTTAACCTCAGCGGGCTGTCAGCAAACCCGCCCTCCATATCCCGTTTTTCCTTAAACGGTCGATCACTGAGTTCGGAATTATATCGGGTCAGTGTCAGATTGCCCAGCGTATGAAGATACGTTTTGTGTACTTCTTCCCAGTTTGGCCCCAATTCCCGTCTCCATTCTGGAGACAAATTTGGATTTTGCGGCATGATGTGTTCAATCGTATAGGCTTCAATATCAATAATCTCTTTTCGATTATAATTTTCCAGCTTCCGAAGCAAGTAATTTCGATTTCTGAAATTATACACATCCTTAATCATGAGTTCCCGCCTAAACTCCTCATCGGTCGGAAACCGTTTATAAGAATCTTTGAGTATAAACGCTGCCCGCACGCTTTCCACATAATTCGTCTTATCGATCTCTTTGCTGAGGGTCGCAAACGTTTTGTTCAATGAATTGGTCGGGATCCCGCAAACCGCTCGGCGGAAAACGTAAGCTTCAACAAGCTTTAGGATTTCGATAAATTCCGTTTTTGATAAAATTTTTCGCTCATAGTCGTCATATATCTCAAGCAAGAACGGATACGAGACATCGACCTTTAGCGTATTGATATCCGTCAGCACTTCATTAATTTCTTTATCTTTTTCCGTCTGGAAGGCGAGCTTCACAAAATATTGGGAATATCGATAAATGTCCTCGACAATTTGCTGGACACTCAGTTCACTGTGCTCAAATACATACGCCTTGAAACTGGAGTAAACTTCTTGTATGTTTGGAATTCGCCCCGTTTTCACCGTTAAATAGTCACGCATAAATCGGTCAAACAAAGCGGAATTTGTCAGATTCCCGAAGCTTTTTTCCATCGGATACCAGTATTCCCTGTACAGTTCCGCTTGCTCTTTCGGCTCCAGTTTCATCAAAACGAAGTTTC
>Ga0207789_1000204_pt1 | contig 36480 bp, 33 predicted proteins | sample HigsolmetaGSP12D_FD_184840 | JGI IMG/M metagenome (GOLD analysis project Ga0207789, IMG submission 184840) | High solid enriched microbial communities from the Joint BioEnergy Institute, USA - SP1-2-D (SPAdes) | ecosystem: Engineered > Bioreactor > SSF (Solid state fermentation) > Aerobic >...
CGATTTTTCTTCTCGCAAAATTTCCAGTACAACCTTGGCCTTGAATTCCGGAGGATGGTTCCTTCGTATCGCTGACATACAACTTAACACATCCTTTTTTCGTGTCTAAATTCTTAAGGCCATTATAAACTCCGATACGCTTAACTTGGGCGGAATGCTCACCAGCATGTGTATATGATCTGGGCAAGCTTCGGCTTCGATAATCTCTACTCCCTTTCGTTCACATAACTCCCGCATAATTTTCCCAATCTCTCTTTTTAATTTCCCGTATATAACTTGTCTACGGTACTTAGGCGCAAATACAATATGATATTTACAGTTCCACTTTGTGTGTGCTAGACTGCTGTTGTCCATCCTTTGTCCTCCATCGATAAGTTTGAGCGGTTGGCAGACCGGTTCTCATCTTATCATTGAGTTCAAGGGATGGCTACTCATAGCTATAAGCTTTCCTGAACCCCCAGTCGAACTGGGGGTTTTCGTATACAAAAAAATCCACTCCTGAAACCAGTCCGTGGATTTTTTACACTTCGCTTCTGTTCATTGGAATCTGAAAAGTTTCTCTTCGCAAAGCCTCTTCAATCTTCGCTTGTGTTTCCGGCGTCCTTTTCGCCTTCATTGCCATATCAAAAGAGTCTTCATCCTGTTTTTTTCGAGGAAAGGAGAGTATCTTCGCCATACTCGTTCCTCCGTTATTTTTGACTTCATCTTATCACATTTACTTCACTTGCACATCCCCTAGCATCCTTTGTTGCATCCTTTGTTAAACAGCAAAAGCCGATTCAAACATTAAAGCTCCATAAGTGAATCGGCTTTTTTTACGAGGATTGTAGTTTCAACAGCGCTCATTATACCCCCTCCCCACAAGAAATGCAAGCATATGTTCGGGATATTAATGCAGCACCCGGCTCAAAAACTGTTGAACCCGCTCGTCTTTCGGCGCCGCAAAGAAAGCTTCCGGCGGCCCTTCTTCGATGATCGCACCGTTGCTCATAAATACGATCCGGTCGGCCGCAGCCTTGGCGAAGCCCATTTCGTGCGTGACGATGATCATCGTCATCCCGTCCTTCGCCAAATCGAGCATGACGTCCAGCACTTCCTTCACCAGCTCGGGATCGAGCGCGGACGTCACTTCGTCGAACAGCATCACGTCCGGCCGCATGGCCAGCGACCGGGCGATGGCGATCCGCTGTTGCTGCCCGCCGCTCAGTTGGGCCGGGTAGGCGTCGATCTTGTCGAGGAGCCCCACCCGTTCCAGCAGCGCCTCGGCCGTCTGCACCGCTTCTTTCCGCGATTTTTTCTGCACCTTGACCGGCGACAGGATCAAATTTTCCAGCACCGTCAAATGCGGGTACAGGTTGTAGTTTTGAAACACCATCCCGACTTTTTGGCGCACCTGCTGCCAGTTGACCTTCTTGCCGGTAATGTCGATGCCGTCCACCCGGATTTGGCCCCGGTCCACCCGTTCCAGCCCGTTGATGCATCGGAGCAGCGTGCTTTTCCCGCAACCGCTGGGGCCGATCATCACGACGACTTCGCCTTTGGCCACTTCCAGATCGACCCCGTTGAGGACCGGATTCCGGTCAAACGTCTTGTAAGCTTGCTCGATTTTGATCATGGCGGCGCGTTCACCTGCTCAATCTTTTTTCCAGATGGTAGGAAGCCAGCGACAACGGATAGCACAGCGCGAAAAAGACGATCACGATAAACGTGTAGACTTCCAGCGAAGCCATCGTCCGTTCGATCACGATTTGCCCGGCCGTGACCAGATCCCGCACTCCGATCAGGGCGGCCAGCGCGGTGGATTTGGCCAGCCGGTTGTAAATGCCGACGAGCGGCGGCAGCATGCGGCGCACGGCCTGGGGCAGCAGAATCCAGACCAGGATTTGCGCGTAGGTCAAGGCCAGCGCTTTCCCCGCCTCGGTCTGTCCTTTCGGAATGGATTGGATCGCGCCCCGCACAATCTCCGCGATTTCGGACATGCTCCATAACGTCAAGCCCAGCACGGCCGCCGGTTTGCTGGGAATATCGATGTGCGTCAGCATCGGAACGGCAAAAAAGACGAAAAACAGCGTGATGGGCACCGGCAGGCCCCGGAACACTTCCACGACCGCCCGAACGGTCAGCCGGACGGCCCCCACCTTCGATTGGAGCAGCACGCCCAGGGGAATGCCGAGCAGCGTTCCGAGAACGAGGGAAACGAGAAAAATCCGGATCGTTTCCCAGATGCCCACCGAGAGCACCGGCCAGTTGTCTGCGATCACATGCCAGCGAAACATGGGCAGCCTCCCGCTCTACACGTCGTACGCAAATTTCTTTTCCAGCCGCCGCAGCAGATAAGCCAGGCTCCAAACGAGCAGCAAATAGATGACGGCCACGGAAAAGAACAGCTCGAAGGCGTGAAAATATTGGGCGATCAAATCCAGGGACGCAAAGGTCAGCTCCGCAAGGCCGATGGCGGCCAGCATCGACGTCGCCCGGACAAGATACAGAAAGTAGCCGCTCAGCGCGGGAAGGCAGATCCGGACCGCCTGCGGAAAGACGACGTACCGCAGGCGCTGGTAACCGCTCAGCGCCAGCGAAGCGGCGGCTTCGAGCTGGGTTTTCGGCACCGCCTCAAGACCCGACCGGTACACTTCGATGAAATACCCGCCGCCGAAAAACGTCATGGCCACGATCCCCGAAGCGAACGTGTCCAGCTTCCACCCGAGCGACGGAAACACGAAGAAAACGAAATAGATTTGCACCAGTTCGGGGACGTTCCGGGCGATCTCCACGTAGGCGATCATGAGCCAGCGCAGCGGTTTCACCCGCGAGGTCCGGGCCAGCGCGCCCGCGATGCCGACGATGTTGACGAGCACCAGCAAAACGAGCGAAACGATGAGCGTGTTTTTGGCGCCTTCCAGCAAAGCGGGGAGATGCTCCCAAATGAATCGAAAATCCATGATGCAAGCCCCCCTCAGCGAAATCAAGGATACGGAATGCATTCCATATCCTTGGGCGATCCGTGCTGATGTCAGTTGCTTTTCGGCCGCCGCAAAAAGGCGTCGGGATTGAAATCGGCCGGCATGCGATCCGCGATCCACTGTTTGTACCATTGATAGAAAAGATCTTCCTGTTCCCACTTGCTCAGGTTCCGGTTGACCCAATCCACCACGTCGGTATTGCCCTTCTTGACCGCGATGGCCCACGGCAATTCGGCGAACGGCTTGCCGACCACCTTGAATTCCGGATTTTGGGCCGCGATCGGGTACAGCAGCGTATTATCCTGCGCATACGCTTCCGCCCGGCCGTCTTTCAGCGCCTGCACCGCTTCCGATGTCTTTTGCAGCTTGATCAGTTCCGCGTCGGGCACCTGCTGCGAGATGCCGATATCGCCCGTGCTGCCGGGCACGACGATGACTTTTCTGCCTTTCAGGTCGGCCACATCCTGAATCGGGCTGTCTTTATGGACCAAAAGCTGCACGCCGCTCTTGAAGTACGGCTCGGAGAAATCGACTTCCTTGGCCCGTTCTTCGGTGACGCTCATCGTCGCAATGACCAGATCGATCTTGCCCGTTTGCAAATAGGGGATCCGGTTCGTGCTGTTGACGGACACGAATTCGACTTTGCCCGGGTCGCCAAGCAGATCCTGGGCCAGCGCCTTGGCCATTTCGATTTCAAAACCGGCGTTTTCGCCTTTTTCGTTGATGTACCCGAACGGTTCGTAATCCGTTTTCACGCCGACGATCAGCTTGCCTCTGGCTTTGATCTGCTTCAGCGCTTTGCCCTGCTCCGGGGCCGCCGCTCCGGACGCGCCCGCCGGCTGGTCGCTGCCTTTGTCCGCTTTGGAGCAGCCTGCCAAGACAACGGCCAGCAGTACGAATGCCAGCACGATGAAAAATGAATGATGTTTCCGTTTATTCATGAATGTCATCCTCCTTGGGTTGATGAAAAAATCGCGATGAGTTCCGGCAAGATTTGCGCCGCGTCGCCGACAATGCCGTAATCCGCCACCTGAAAGACGGGGGCGTCCGGATCGTTGTTGACGGCGACGAACAGATCCGCCCGAACGCCAGCCACGTGCTGCACCGCGCCGGAAACGCCGCACGCGATATACACTTTGGGGGACACGCTTTGGCCGGTGCGGCCGATCTTGTGTTCGTAAGCGATCCAGCCGGCTTCCACGGCCGCGCGGGTCGCGCCGACCTTGCCGCCGAGCGCTTCGGCCAGTTCGAACAGCAAGCGGAAGTTGGCCGCGCCGTTCATCCCCCGGCCGCCGGCGACCACCACGGCGGATTCGCCCGCCGCCGCTTCCGCCTTCGCCTGCAGCAATTTCCCGATCAGTCCCGATTCGCGCAGTTCCCGCTCCAGTCCGTCCCTGTCCGCGACCGCATTGGCGCGGATGCTTCCGTCCGGTTCCTTTTGGACCACTTGCACGCTATTCATCGCTACCCTCCTCCGGATGCGCAAATTCGGAGGACAAACGGCTCAGCGCGCTGGTGGTGACGGAATCGATATAATCGTTCTCCCGGAAACGCGCCAGCCGGAACAGGCGCACGCGCGGATCGGGAGCCGATTCGGTCACGAGGGAAGCCATCATCCGGCCGATGGCGGGCGCCAGTTTAAACCCGTGGCCGCTCAGGCCGCATGCCGCAAAATACCCTTTCACGTGCGCGCTTTTCTCCAGAATGGGGAAGCCGTCGGGCGTGATGGCGTACATCCCCGACCAAAGGCCGGCCATCTCCCCGCTCCGCAAAAACGGAAGCGGGATGGAGCTCCGTTGCCGGATGTCCGCCGCCTTTTCCGGGTCCGCATCGTCCGCGAACCGGTCGGGATGAACGGCGTCCCGGGCGTCGTCCGGATGATTGGAGCCGAGAAGGGCCAGCCGTTTCCCTTCCGGCCGGATGTAAACCGAACGGATCGGGTCCGAGAAAATGGGAAACGGATCCGGCTGCGGTTCGGGCAGGGAGACGCCCACCACATGGTGCCGGCTGGTGCGGATCGGCAGATCGATGCCGACCATCCGGCCGATGTTTCGCGCCCACGGCCCTCCGCAGTTGATGACCGTTCTCGTGGCGATCGTGCCCCGGTTCGTCCGGACGGCGCATACGCCGTCGGCGTCCGTCTCGATCCCGGTCACTTCCGTTCCTTGCATGATGACGGCTCCGTGATCCCGGGCGTAGCGCATAAAACCGAGGCAGGAAGCGTGAGCGTCGGCATAGCCGGCCTCCTCCTCGAATAACCCCGTCGTCAAATCGGTCGCGCGCAGGAACGGATGGCGGCGGACCATTTCGTCCGGAGACACGATTTGGCTCCGGATGCCCAGCTCTCGTTGAATGGCGTATCCTTTCCGGATCGTCTCCGCATTGCTTTCATTGCCGCCCAAAATGAACCCCGTTTTCGTAAAGTCGCTGGGCGAACCCGTGATCTCGGCAAATCGCGCATAATATTCCAGCCCCGTACGGGCCATCTCGACCAACGTCGGGTGCGTGTAAAACTGGCGGATCACGCCGCTGGACCTTCCGGTGGAGCCCGAACCTACCCGATCTTTTTCCAGAACGGCGATCCGTGTACAGCCCTTGCGAACCAGGTGGAAGGCCGTGCTCGCGCCGACGATGCCTCCCCCGATGATGACCGCTTCGAACGTCTTGCTCATCCCGTCATCCCTTCCCTGTGTCGTGCCCAACCCGCGGATGCCATCTCAACCTGAAGGTGTCCGAAGATGGAGCGCATCGGCCATGCGGGCAGATGCGCCAAATGCGGCCAAATGCGGTCAAATGCGATCATGCGCCTGAAGGATCGGCGCTTCCGCCCGCACCGTTTCCGGATATTTCAAACCGCAGCCCGTATTGAGGACGACCACCGTTTCGCCGTCTTGGATCCATCCGTTCTCCCGCAAGGCCCGTGCAGCCGAGAAGGCAGCCGCGCCTTCCGGACAGACGAACGCCCCTTCCGTCCGTGCGACCCGCTGCATCTCTTGCAACAAAGCGGCGTCCTCCACCGCCACCGCGCAGCCTTCCGTCTCGTAAACGGCTTCCAGCACCAGGAAATCGCCGAGCGCTTTGGGAACCTGAATGCCAAACGCCACGGTCGAGGGATGGGCCCAAAATGCGGATTCCCGCTTCTTCTCTTCCCACGCCCTGACAATCGGCGCGCAGCCCTTGGCCTGCACGGCGACCAGGCGGGGCAAACGGTCCGGAATCCATCCGAGCGCGACGAGTTCGCGCAACGCCTTGTAAATGCCGATCAACCCGACCCCGCCGCCGGTCGGATACAGAATGACGTCGGGCACGTTCCATCCAAACTGTTCGGCGATTTCCAGCCCCATCGTTTTTTTGCCCTCGATGCGGTACGGCTCTTTCAACGTCGAGGCGTCGAACCATCCGTGCGTTTTGACGGCCTGTTCGACGATTTTGCCCGCGTCGCTGATCGTCCCTTCCACCAGATGCAGCTTCGCGCCGGCAACCGCGCATTCTTTCCGGTTGATCAGCGGCGCGCCGACGGGCATCACGATCGATGCGCCGATTCCCGCCCGGGCGGCGTACAGCGACCAGGCCGCTCCGGCATTCCCGTTCGTCGGCATGGCCAATTCCGTAACGCCCAGTTCCTTCGCCTTCGAGACGCCGACCGTGGCCCCGCGGGCTTTGAACGTCCCGGAGGGAAGAGCCCCTTCATCCTTCATATAGAGGTGGCGGATTCCCATCTCTGTACCTAATCGAGGCAGCGGAAGCAAAGGGGTCATCCCCTCGCCGAGGGAAACGATGTTTTTTTCCTCTATAATCGGGAGCAGCTCGTGATAACGCCACAAATTTTCTTTTCGACCAAGCAAGCAATCGGGCGTGACCCGCTTCTTTAAGGCGTCGAGGTCGTAATTCGCGAGCAAAGGGGAACCGCACGCGCAGCGTTGCTGAACTTCATCGGCACGATAAACCGCCTGGCATTTCGGACAGTGGAGATGGGTCAAGTAACTGAATGTCATCCTCAGCGTTCCATCCTTTTTTCGTGGACACCGCCGGTACGTGAAAAACCGTCCAAAAAGCAAAAAGACTCTAATCCCCTGCAAACGCGCAACAATGATCGACGCGCACCACGCGCATCGAACAAACGCAAGGGGCATTAGAGCCTTCGGTTGACCGATCGGCTTATTCTATTAATCTTAGTAATATAATATGAATAATAAAATTCTGGGAGAGATCGTAACATGAAACGATAACCTTGTCAAGTTGATGTCAGTCCGTTGTGTCAATTCCGTTTTATGCGCCACGATTGACAATCTTCCAATTACGCCGTATTATGACATTCGTTAGAAAGCCACAAAGCCGAACCGGGCGCTTCCCCTGAACAAAACACAAATACCGATGTCCACCATGCGCATGGAGACACTTTTCCGAGCGAGTCGGAAAGTGTCTTTTTAATTTTCGGAGACGCCCGGCGACAAGAGGAGACGAATATCTATGGCACGGAAGCGAGAAATCAAAATGGCGGCTTATCTCGTTGGGACGGGCATGCATGCTGCGTCCTGGAGGCTCGAGAACGCGAGCCCGGGCGCGAGCATCGATATCGACTATTACCGGGAGCTCGCCGCCACAGCGGAGCGCGGCAAGTTCGACATGGTGTTCCTGGCGGATAGCCTGGCGATTAACGAGCAGTCCCATCCCAACATCCTGAACCGCTTTGAGCCGCTGACCCTGATCGCCGCTTTGGCCGGCTCCACGTCCCGCATCGGGCTGGTTGCGACCGCCTCTACTTCCTATGTCGAGCCGTTCAACCTGGCCCGCCAACTGCTGTCCATCGACCGTATCAGCCGCGGCAGAGCGGGCTGGAACATCGTGACGACGCGCGATCTCTCCGGCAATACAGCCCGCAACTTCGGCGCCGAATCGCACTACGAACTGGAGCACCGATACCGGCGGGCCGAAGAGTTCGTCGACGTCGTCCGGGGCCTTTGGGATTCGTGGGAGGACGACGCTTTCGTCTACGACAAAGAAACGGGACGATTTTTCGACCCGGCCAAGCTTCATCGCGTTCGCCACAAAGGAGACTTCTTCTCCGTCGAAGGGCCGCTTAACATCGCGCGTTCCGAGCAGGGCTATCCGCTGCTCGTCCAAGCCGGGAATTCGGATGCCGGCCAGCAGCTGTCCGCCCGCGTCGCGGAGGTCGTGTTCGCCATCAAATTCAATTACGAGGATGCCAGGGAATACTACGGCTCGTTTAAGCGCAAGGTCGCTTCCTTCGGCAGAAACCCGCACGACGTTTACATCCTCCAAGGGATCTCGCCCGTGATCGGCGCGACGGAGGAGGAAGCCCGCGCAAAGAAAAAACGCCTGGAAGATCTGCTGACGGACGAGACAATCCTCGGCTTTCTGACGGATTACTTTAAGGAGATCGACTTTAGCCGGTTCACGCCCGAGACGACGGCGGCCGAAGCCGGGCTCGATACGCTTCGGGCGGCCAACCCGGACTACAGGAAACATCAGCCCGTGATCGCGCGGGAGAACCCGACCCTTCGCGAGATTTACTCTCTCATCATCGGTTCGTTCAGCGGGGATCATCTGGTCGGCACGCCGGAGAAAATCGCCGACACGCTCGAGCGGTGGTTCCTCGGCGGCGCGGCCGACGGGTTTATGCTCATGGCTCCGGCTCTGCCGGAAGGCCTGAACGACTTTGTCAATCACGTTGTGCCGATCCTGCAGGAGCGCGGCCTGTTCCGCCGGGCGTACGAAGGCTCGACGCTCCGGGAACATTTCGGCCTGCCGGTGCCGCCGAACCGCTACGTCCGCCTCTAATAGCCTGCGCAGCGCAAAGCAGCGCCTCCCGCATGATGCGGAGAGGCGCTTTTTATTCGGCGGCTTAACGGAGCTTGACTCGCTCCAGCGCCTGCTCCAGGTCGTCGATCAAGTCCTCGGGGTCTTCGAGGCCGACGGAGATGCGGATCAGATCCGGCGTCAGGCCGCCGGCAAGCTGCTGTTCGGGCGACAGTTGGGCATGCGTCGTGCTGGCCGGGTGAATGACGAGCGACTTGGCATCCGCTACGTTCGCCAAGTGGGAAAACAACTCGAGGCTGTCGATCAACCGATTGGCTGCTTCGAAGCCGCCCCGAAGGCCGAAGGTGAAGATGGAGCCCGGGCCTTTGGGGAAGTATTTTTGCGCGAGCTCGTAATACGGACTGTCGGGAAGGCCCGGATAGTTGACCCAGGCCACTTCGGGATGGCCTTTCAAATATTCGACCACCCGCTTGGTGTTCGCCAGATGCTTGTCCACGCGTAAGGAGAGCGTCTCGAGTCCCTGCAGCAGCAAGAACGAGTTGAACGGACTAATTGCGGCGCCGATATCCCGCAAGAACTGGACCCTGACCTTGGTGATGTAGGCCAACTCGCCGAATTTCTCCGCATACCGGATGCCGTTGTAGCTCGGGTCCGGATCGGTGAAGCCCGGGAACTTGCCTCCCGTCCAATCAAAACGTCCCCCGTCGACGATCAGGCCGCCGATCGAATTGCCGTGGCCTCCGATGTACTTGGTCGCGGAGTGGACGACGATGTCGGCTCCGTGCTCGAACGGACGGATCAGATAGGGCGTACCGAACGTATTGTCCACGATGAGCGGGATGCCGTGCTCATGCGCGATATCGGCGATCCGGCGAATATCGGGAATATTCAACCCGGGGTTGCCGATCGATTCGATAAACAGCGCCTTGGTTTTGTCCGTAATCGCCCGGCGGAACGCCTCCGGTTCGTCCGGCCGTACGAACGAGGTGCGGATCCCGAGCTTGGGCATCGTCACGGCCAGCAGATTGTAGGTGCCTCCGTACAGCGTGTTGGCGGCCACGATCTCGTCGCCCGAGCCGGCGATATTGAAGATGGAATACGTGACGGCAGCCGCCCCGGAGGCGACGGCGAGCGCGCCCGTCCCGCCTTCGAGCGCCGCGATGCGCTGCTCCAGCACGTCATTCGTCGGATTGCCGATCCGGGTGTACGTATTGCCCTCCTCTTCAAAGTTCAGCAGTGCCCGGGCGTGCTCCGTACTTTTGAATACGAAGGAACTGCTTTGATAGATCGGCACCGCCCTCGCGCCCGTGGTGGGATCGGGTTGCTGGCCGGCGTGAACTTGCAGCGTGTCGAATCTCCATTTTTTGGTCTTGTCGCGTTGGTTGCTCATGTTCTCAATCCTTCTGCGTCTACTGTCCGTTTAGCGGCGGGATGAAGTCCATTTCGTTGCGTTTGCCGATTTCGATGGCATCGTCTTCCGGGCTTGAAAATAAATCTTATCCCGCTTGAATAAAAAGAGACCGGGCTCCCGTTCCGGGATACGGTCTCCAGTGATCTGGTCGATCGGTTTCGTTTGCTTAATCTCATAAATCCTGGGTAACAACTTTATTTTTCTATGATAACACCCTTTTTCCAATTTGCCAATAGAATCGTCCCGCTGCGATCCATATGCGTTCAACGGCTTCCGTTTCCCCGTTCCCGGAGCGAGTCCGCCGACTTGTCGCGCCCCACCGGATGAATCAGAAGCTCGAGCAACGAGAGCCGCTCTTGATCCTCTTCGCTTCCGTCCTGTCGTTCCGAGTTTTCTTCAAGCTCAGCCGCCTGCTCCTGCATCATTCGATAGATTTGAAACAAAAGTCCCATCTCCCTATTCTCCTTTCGCTCATTGGATTCGGTCCTTGGCACCGTATATATTGCACCGGACTTTTAACGCACGCCGGCGAAATGGCGGACAAATTGCCTGCCGAGCTGTCGGTATACTTTGAAAAGTTAATGGCAAACGGAATATCGGGAAACGCTGCGTTGCCGGCGGAACGGGACATCTGACGCTGGCGCCGCTTTCCTCCATAGTAATTGATAATGATTATCATTGTCAATTACTAAGGCGAAAAAATAACAGCCGCTTGGCAACATGAATGGCGCCCTTCCCGATGCACAGCCTCCGTACCGCCACCAGGAAGCAAGCGCCATCACCGCTCCGATAACCGCGCTGGCCGGTTGCGGCGTTCCGGCCAAGGTCGTTCGCCGTGATGACAAAATCCTTATCACGGCCGAAATTCCGCGCGGCGGCCAGGACTCCCTCGGCCTTTTTTCTTAATGACAACGATCGTCCTCCGGTTTGTTAATCCATATTGGTCTTGCTATAATTCAGTTGTTCTCAATAACGATAACGGAAGCAAGAAGCCTCCCCGATGAAAACGGCATATGTGCGGCATCGGGCAAAACGGGGAGACGGCGTCGGCCATTCCGGCCGGCCGACGCATGAAAGGAGGAGCCTTGCTTGAACGGGAACGCGCAATCGTCGCAATCGGCTTATCTTCGTCAGCCGGCGCCCAATCGCTGGATCATCCTCGCCAACGTCTCGCTCGGCACCTTCATGTCGACGCTCGACAGCAGCATCGCCAACGTGGCGTTGCCGACGATGTCCCGGGAGCTGGCCGCTCCGGTTCATCTCATTCAGTGGGTGCTCACCGCTTATCTGCTGACCATCTGCGCCACGCTCCCGATCATGGGCAAGCTGTCGGACCTGTGGGGCCGCACGCGCGTGTATCAATTCGGATTTCTGCTGTTCGCGTTCGGATCCGCGCTGTGCGCCATGTCCCGCTCGCTGGACCTGTTGATCGCGTCCCGCATCGCGCAGGCGCTCGGGGCCGCCTGTCTCATGTCCAACAGCCAGGCGATCGTGGCGCAGACGTTCTCCACGGGCGACCGCGGCCGCGCGCTCGGCGTCATCGGGACGGTCGTGTCGCTCGGCTCGCTGACGGGGCCGGGCATCGGCGGCATTCTCGTCGAACGGTTCGGCTGGCCGTCCATCTTCTGGATCAACGTCCCGATCGGCATCGCCGCCTTTGTGGCCGGCCTCGCGATCCTGCCGAAAGACGCGGCTTCGCGCCGGGAGCCGTTCGACTATGCCGGCTCGGGTCTTTTTATCGTCGGCATGACCGCCTTTCTGTACACGTTGTCGAACGCCCAGGATTGGGGCTGGTCGTCCGTTGCCGTCTTGGCCGGCGGCATCGGCTCGCTTGCCGTGCTGGCCGTTTTTTACGCGTGGGAGAAAAGAGCCCGTTATCCGATGCTGGATTTCGGCATGTACCGGATCAAAGCGTTCGCGGTGGGGAACGTGACCGCCCTGCTCGTATTCGCGGCCAATTTTTTCACGACGGTGATGATGCCTTTTTACATGGAGAACGTGCTGGGCCTGTCCGCGGAGCACACCGGCTACATGATGATGGTGTATCCGCTCACGATGGCGGTCGTGGCTCCGCTCTCCGGCTACCTGTCCGACCGGATCGGCTCCAAGCTGCTGACGACGGCCGGCCTCCTCGTGATGCTGGGAGGTTTTCTGTGCCTGACGACGCTGAGGGCCGCAGAGCCTTTGCTCTTGCTGGCGTCATATCTCGCGTTGTTCGGCCTGGGGAGCGGCTTGTTCCAATCGCCGAACAACGCCAGCGTCATGGGCGCCGTGCCCGCTCCGAAGCTAGGCTCCGCCGGCGGCTTGAACGCGCTCGCCCGCAACGTCGGCATGGTGCTCGGCACCTCCGTGTCCGTCTCCATCTACGCGACCGGACTGCGCCACTTCGGCGGCGGGGCGGCGACGCCCGATCCGCAGGCGATGATGAGCGCGCTGCGAATCGTTTTCTTCTCGGGCATGGCGGTGTGCCTGCTGGCACTGGCCGTCTCCTTGAGGCGCCTGAAGCTTTAACCGCCGGCGGTACGTTCCGGGGTTGACCGCCTATGATTTCCGACGGCCGGTGGCTCCGGGCGACCCGTCCGATACGATTCGCAAATAGGGTATTGTCCCATTTCCCCCTTATCAAGCCCTTCTTATCCCATCCCATGATCCTATGAACCAAGCATTTGCATCCGACATTCCAGCGGAATGATTTGAGAATGGACAAACTATATATAAGTTACGTACCCATGACGTCGAACAATCAGCAGCCGAATCCGGGGGAAGTTATGAAACATTCACGCTCAATCGTATCGCCGATAGGTATGGGCGAGCCGATTTCCAATTCCTTCAATTTCCGATATTTTTTTCGATTGGCGCTGCGCGTCCTCCTTTTTTTGCTTGGACTCATGATCATGAGCTATGGGATTGTGCTGATCGTTCAGGCCAATCTTGGCGCGGCCCCTTGGGATGTGATGCATCTGGGAATCGTTCGCCATACGGGTTTGACGTTCGGCAGAACGCGCCAGCTTGTCGGAATGGCGATTATCGTGAGCAGCTGTCTCATTTTAAAAAAATGGCCGACGGTCGGCATTATTGCGAACATGGTGCTGGTCGGCGAATTTTGCAATTATATTTACATTTGGGATCTTACGCCCAAAGTCTTTTCACCCGGTTCAAGACTCGCCGTTTTTGCAGCCGGGCTGTTCGTCTGGGGATTAGGCACGGGGATTTATATTCAGGCGCAGCTCGGCGCGGGACCAAGGGACTTATTGATGCTCGCGCTCCATCGGGTAACCGGAATGCCGATTCGTTGGGTAAGAACGCTTATTGAAGTGTCTATGGTTCTCATTGGAATGTGCCTGGGCGGCCCGGTCTCGTGGGGGACTTTATTTTTTTCTGTCGCCATCGGCCATACGACGGAGCTGGGCATGAAACTGTCCAGAAGGTGGTTTGGAAAATTGACGGGATAGCCCCGCGGGAATTTGGACGAAAGCCAGGAATACCGCCCGCCGTTTCGGAGCCTATGAAAATGCTTGCAGTAGGGCAGGCGTCCGCCGCAAAGCCGTTTTCGACCGAAACGACGGGCCTCGCCGATCCGGCCCCGGTTGCCTATTCGTTCAGCGCTTTCTTCAATGCCTCCAGATTGTTCTTCATTATGCCGATGTAATCCAGGTTGTTTTTCTTGTCTTCATCGGTCAATCCTTCCAGCGGATTGAGAACGTCCGTTGTGGCGCCGATCTCGTCCGCAATCGTTTGGGCGACTTGCGGATCGACAAGCGTCTCGAAAAAGATCGTTTTCACCTGATGGTCCTTGGCAAATTTCACGATGTCGGCCATTTGGTCGGGAGAAGGCTCCTGATCGGGAGAAAGTCCGGCGATCGGAACTTGCGTGAGCCCGTATCGTTTGGCAAGATAGCCGAACGCGGCGTGCTGGGTCACGAAAGCTTGATGTTTCACGTCTTTCAATCCTTCCCGGTACTCCTCATCCAGATTCTTCAGCTTGGCGATGTACGCATCCGCATTCTTCTTGTAATCTTCTTTGTGCGCCGGGTCCGCCCGCTCGAATGCCGCCTCGATCGCCGCGACTTCCTGCTGGGCAAGAACGGGATCCAGCCATACGTGGGGATCCGGAACAGGCCCGCCTTCCCCTTCGCGGTCGTGCCCGTCCTCCTCTTCCTCGGGCAATCCTTCCATCAATTCGATCCCTTTGCTCGCTTCAACCGCGATGCGCTTGTCATTGGCCGCGCTGGACAGCGCCTGTTCGGCCCAACCTTCCACGATCCCGTTGTAGACGAACACGTCCGCTTCTTTGATCGACGCCATATCTTTGGCGCTCGGTTCCCAGTCGTGCGGTTCGGCGCCGGGCGGGATCAGCGCGACGACGTCCGCATGATCTCCCGCGACTTGCCTGGCGAATTCATACATCGGGTAAAAGGTGGTCACGACTTTCAGCTTCCTGCCGCTGTCGGCGCTTGCCGGCGCATGCGATGCACCGCCGCTCGTTTTCCCATCGTTTCCTCCGCATCCGGACAACAGAAGCGCAATTCCTACTGGCAATACGAACAATTTCTTGAACCATGCTTTCATTTTCATTTCCTCCCGGATCGTATATGAAATCGCTCAATGTTTGGAGAAGTCCTTGGCGAACCGCGGAATCCGGTTGTAAGCCGGCAATTCCGCTTCCCGGATTTTGCTCGATTTGCGGATTCTCAGCTTCAGCCACCCTTTCTTGAGGATCATCCCGGTTACCAGAAAAACGAGCAGCACGAAGGCGATCGTCCCACCCGGCGGGGTGCTCAGTTCATAGGAAGCCGCAAGTCCCGAGAAGACGCCGGCGAGCCCGATCGCCACAGAAAGGAAGATCGCAGCCGTAAAGCTTGGCGCGATGCGGATGGCGAGCGCCGCAGGCAACACGATCAAGGAAGACACCAGCAGCGTGCCGACGATCGGCATCGCCGCGGCGACGATCATCCCCGTCAGCATACTGAAGAGAAGGGAGATTCCTTTCACCGGCAGACCGCTTGTCTTGGCCGTCTCCTCGTCGAAAGCGATCTGGTATAACAGCCGGCGGAAAAAATAAAAGAACAGTCCGCCGGCGAGCGCCACAAAGAGCATCAGCACCAGCTCGGTCTGATTGACGGCCACGACGGAACCGAACAAATACGCCGAGAAGTTTTTGTTCAGATTTTGACGGAGACTCATCAGAATAACGGCTGTGGACAATCCCCCGACCATAATGATCGCAACCGATACTTCGCTATAGCTCTTATAGGATCTGCGGACATATTCCACCACAACGGCGCCCAGAACGGCCATCACAAAACCGGTCAAGACCGGATGGACATGCAGATAGGCGCCGCCGGCCACGCCCGCAAGCGAAACGTGCGAAAGCATATCCGCCATCAAAGCCTGACGGCGAAGCATCAGGTAAACGCCGAGCACCGATGCCAGCAGCGCAATCAGCCCGCCGGTACAAAATGCCCGCTGCATGAAGTCGTAGTGCAGCATTTCCAGCCTTCGCCCTCCTTCCGTTCCAGCGTAATGATGCGGTCCACATAACCTGCCGCTTCCGACAGTCCGTGGGTAACCATTACGACCGTTCTGCCGTGTTCTTTCACCTGATGGCGCATCAGATCGTAAAAGCCGAGCCGGCTATCCTGATCCATGCCGGTGGCAGGTTCATCCAGCACAAACAGATCCGGCTCCTGCGCCAATGCCCGCGCGATGCAGATCCGCTGCTTCTGACCGCCCGACAGCTCGCCGATTTTGCGGTGGCGAAGCGCCCACATCCCGACTTGCCGCAGAGCCTGCTCGGTCAATTCGCGATCCGCCGGCCGAAGCTTGCGCATCCAGGAGCCTCGCGCGAACCTGCCCGAGCGTACGAATTCCAATACGGTGCTCGGAAAGGCTCCGTTAAAGGCGGCGATTTGCTGCGGGACGTATCCGATGCCGAGCTTGCGTCCTGCGGCATTGCGGGCGGCGAGAAACACCTCTCCCTTCCAGGGATGCTGCAGCCCGAGCAACAGTTTAAGCAGCGTCGTTTTCGAAGCGCCGTTCGGCCCCGTTACCGCCACGAATTCTCCGGCATAAATTTCGATATCCGCGTCCACCAAACACGGAACGTCGCGATAGCCGAATACGACCCCTTGCATAGAAGCCAAAAGCATCCGTATCTTCTCCTTTCGCCATTCCGTTTCGCCTTTCTGCTTCCATCTTATATGTAATAATTACGATTTATTCTTAAAAAAGAGGGGAGGCGCCGTCTCCCGATTAATTGTAATTATTACACTTAAGCCAGTTTTCCAGCAAATTTCCCATCCGTCAATCTCCGGACATCTCCGGGCGCATCTCCTGTCTCCGGGCGCAACGGGCGCAACGGACTTGACTTATCGCTTCCTCGGGTCGTTCCATTTCGGCAGAGAGGAAACGAAACGATCCGATATGCTCATCAGTTTTTTCGCTTGCTCGTATTGCTGCTTCGTGGCCAACGGCTTGTCGATATGCTCGCCCGTCAGTGTATAGGTGGTACCGTCCTCGTAACCGTTGCCGGGGACGAATGCCCCTTGCCGCGTAATGAAGGAACCGGAAGGCAAGTAGTATCGTTCCGGCAGCAAATTTTCGGGCTGATTGAACAGATCCTGTCCCAGATGAACCTGGTCCCGCAGCGAAATCCCGATCAGGTTGGCCACCGTAGGGAAAATGTCGGACTGCCCGCCGACCGTTGCGTACTCCTTCGGCTTCATACCGGGAACGGACAACACAAGCGGGATGTTCATCATATCGGGCAAAGTGTAAGCGCGCCCGTATATTTCTTTCATCAAGTCCTTCTCATGGTTGTTCAGGGAGTAGATCGGAAGCCCCTGATGATCTCCGTACAGAACGACGACGCTATTGTCCCACACGCCGTTCGCTTTGAGCTTGGCGATGAACCGGCCAAGCGCGTAATCGGCATAATTTTGCGCCCGGATGTAATCCCCCACCAACGTCCCTTCGTATCGGGCCGGCAACGTCATTTTATATTTGCGCTCGGGAATTTTGAACGGGTGGTGCCCGGACATGGAGATGATCTGCACGTAAAAGGGCTTTCCTTCCCGCTGCATCTCGGCAAGCTTGTCGGCGGTTTTGTCGTACAGCACTTCGTCGGACGCTCCGAAAGCCACCGGATCGCTGTCCCCGAAAAAGCGGTCGTCGTAATACGTCTGCCAGCCCAAAGCCTTGTACAGTTGATCCCGGTTCCAGAACAGGACGCTGTTCGTATGGAACGTTGCCGTCTGATAGCCGTTCGCCGCGAAAGCTTTGGGCATGCTGGGCAGGCTTTTGTCCGCGTACACCTCGGAAGCGGCTCCGTCGGGAGGCACGTACAGCGAAGTGTTCACGACATATTCGGCGTCAGCCGTATTGCCTTGCCCGACTTGCTGAAAAAAGTGCGGGAAGTACTGGCTGTTCTTCACCAATGCGTTCATATTGGGCGTAACTTCTGTTCCGTCGATTTTCAGGTTGATCAGGAAATTCTGGAAGGCCTCCAGTTGAATAATGATGACGTTCTTGCCTTTGGCCGTTTGCCAAAGAGCGGGCTGCGCCGGAGGAGTCAGCCCTTTGGCCGCGGCCACCATCTCGGGCGTAATCGATTGCGGGTCCACTTCGACGTCCTTGGAGGGGGCGAATGCCACGTAGGCTTCATAATTCAACACGCCCATGTCCTGCGCCTGAATAAACTCGTTCATGCCGTTTCGATGCTGAACGACGAACAGCGCGCTGATCGCAAGCGTGACGATTTGCCCGCCCGCGCACAGACTTCGGCTCCCGCGAACGGCCGAGCCGATCTTCCATGCCTTCGCCCGCTTGCTGAACAATAGCAACAAGGCCAGTACGGCAATATCCAGATAAATAAGCAGAAAATACGGGTCCATCAGCGATACGACGCTGCTGTTCACCTCGGAAACCTGGTTCACCTGCCGCAATTCATGATAGGTCACAATGACCCCGAAGTATTTGTAATACATGATGACCGCAAAATAAATCGAGGTCAGCACCAGATCGACGAACAGATACAGTCCGATTTTCCATCGATATCCGAAACTTTCGATCAAACAGAAGAGAAACCAAACCGACGGAATTCCCGTGGCCAGCGCGATCCACGGCGAATTGCCGCTGCTCTTGAACACCACGTCCCACACCAGCAGAATTTTGAAAATCAGAATGATCGTAAACAGAACAAACGGCTTTCTCGCCCATTTGCTCCAGGTTTGTCCGCCTGACAACGCGTTTGCCCCCTTCTGTCTCCGCTTCCTTTATTGTAACGAATGTTTATTGCGGAAATATGAACGTTGGGAGACCTTAATAAGTCCGGTAGACGTAAGGGTCTTTCGGCGGATCGATTCGGTTCCACTCCCTCACCTTGAGGACGGGGATCGTTTCTTTAAAAGGCTGATAATACTCTCCGCCCAGCGTTCCCGTCACATGGATCCAATCGTCGTCCTTCAGATTGACGCTTGAAGGGAATTCCAGCAGCATTCCAAAGACCCCGGAATCCGCAACGCAATGAATAAATCCGAAGCGGAACAGAAAATCGTGCTTGTCATCGACCTGCTGGCCCCTGTATACGAATCCGTCAAAACCGATGGTTTTCCCCGCGAAGCGGTCCGGGTAATTATAAATGGCTTCGAGTCCTTTCAAGTAATTTTGGTCGGTCAGGATCACTTCTTGCTGATCGAGAAATTCGTTCAACTCTTCATGCGATACGATCCGGTACCCTTCTTTGCCGTAAAAGACGCTCGTGTCCGGTCGCAAAAATTGATGATATCCCGGATTATCGGCCGAAACGTCCGAAACGTCGAAGGAAGGAAAGGAAAAGCCTTTCGCCTTGACGAAACTCGAATCCAAAGTTTGAACCGGGAGAAGAACGCCTGTCAGAATGGGGAAACTTAACGCCGCATACGTGAACCGCCGCGAAAGCTTGGACGTTTTCCCGTGGGCATAGCCGCTTCCATGGTCATGATGATGGTCATGGTGATGGCCATCATCCGCATGAGGGGCTTTCCCTCTCTTGCCCGCCCGCTCCTGCATAAACAACCGCCATAACTCAACCGCGAACAGCAGCGCGAACAAAACGATAGCGCCTACGGACAAATACGCGTATTTCATATTGATGTATTTGTTCAGATTGCCGTTCAAATGAAGATCCAGGAACAAGAAAGCAAATCCCCCGAGGATATACAGTCTGGTCATGCGAACCACCTCTCGACGAGCAAGGATGCCAGCAGCGTGAACACGGTCAACAGAGCGATGAGCCATGCGACGAACTTGCCGCGGAAAATGCCGAGCAGCATCAAAGTGTTCTTGAGATCGATCATCGGACCGAACACCATAAAGGCGGACAAAGCCCCCGCCCGGAACGTGCTGCGGAAGGAAGCGGCAATGAAAGCGTCGGCCTCCGAACAAAGAGACATGACATAGGCCAGCGCCATCATTAGAAGCGACGCCGTGACCGGGCTCGCGCCCAAGTGCAGCAAGGTGCCCGTCGGCAGAAAAGTTTGCATGGAGGCGGCGACGAAGGCCCCGATGACCAGAAACTTGCCGATCGAGAAAAATTCGTCGACGGCGTGGTTCATCGCATGCATCCATCGATGCCAGCCGGAAGGCTTTGCGGCAGCGTTCGTCCCGAGTTCGGCGGCGGAGGCCGATTCCGGCGCGGCTCCCGCCTGCAGCCGGTCAGGCAGTTCGGGGCACACCGCCGGAAGAACGAGCGCGACCGCGCAGGCGACCGCTATCGCCGCTCCGGCGCGGATCGCCGCCATCCTCCAATCGTTGCCGAACGCGATATAGGTGGCGAACAGCACAATCGGATTGATGACCGGGCCGGTGAGCATGAAAGCAATTCCCGCGTTCAAGGAAAGACCTTTGCTCAGGAGACGCCGGGTAATCGGCACGATCCCGCATTCGCAGCCCGGGAACAGGACGCCCATTCCGCATCCGAGCAACGTCTGAAGCAGCCGGTTCCGGGGCATGGCGCGCGCGATCCATCTTTCGGGCATGAACGTTTCGATCAGTCCGGATACGATGACGCCGACGAGAACGAACGGAGCCGCTTCCATAATCATGCTTAGAAAAATCGTGTTGACCTGCAATAAAGTCTTCAACGTTCTCCTCCATACGGTGGCTTAAGGTCGACGGGCGCTATTCCATCATAGAACAGATTCCAATATTCGTAAACCGGCGTGCATGTTCGCATGCCGGCTACTCCCTGTCCAAATATAATCATCATAAAATACGATTCTTCCGATATAATTATGATAAAAATTACGATTAAAAGAGGGATTCGTTTGCCGGGTACTCTTTTCAAATGGAGCCTCAACTTGGCAACGCTGGCGTGTCTGGTTCTGCTCTACCTCATGGTGACGGGGAGCCATCTGCCCTCCTGGTCCGCGTTGGCTGTCTGCTCGGCATCGCACTGCCGGTCTGCGAATGCGGAATGATCCCTGTCGTGCGGCGACTCATTCACAAAGGAATGCCCGTCTACCTGGGCGTCGCCTACCTGCTGGCCGCACCCGGGATCAACCCCGTTACGTACGCGGCGACGGCCATGGCTTTTCAGGCCGAACCGCGAATGGCGCATTTCCGCATCGGACTGGCCTTCGCCGTCGCCGCCGCGGCGTCGCTCGCCAGGCTTTCGCCCTCCACGATCATGGACAACCGCTTGTCCAGGCCTATCGATAATGCGACCCGATCGCAAGCTCTTCCGCCGCCTGCCGGTTTTACGATGGCTGCCTATCCTTGTTGCATGTTGCATGATCCTCTTTCATGCTTCCTCGGCCTCTTCAGCATTTCTCGACCGCCACTCTGCCGGAGAAGAACGTCGCTCCGTTCCCCATATCGGCGACGCGGTCCGGCGTCAGCGCATTGACGAGCGCCTTGCCGCCGGTCGCATCGTCCGCCCACAGCCCCTGGCTGACGACGACGCCGGGCAGCACATCCTCTCCGACCGACGCCGTCAGCTCGCAGCTGCCGCGGTCGTTTCGGATCCGGACGGCATCCCCGTCGCGGATGCCGAGCGCTGCGGCGTCGGCCGCGTTCATATAGAGCAAGGGACGTTTCTCCATGCGGACATGGCTTTCGTTACCCGAAAACGTCGAGTTCAGGAAATGATGGTTCGCCGTCGGAATGAACAGGAACGGATACGGGCCGTCGTCCGGCAGCGGAACATAGGTCGGCAGCGGCGGAAAGCCGCGGCGCTCCATCGTTTCGGAGTACAGCTCGATTTTCCCGCTCGGCGTCCGGAGCGGCTTCGACAGCACCGGTTGCACGTCCGCTTTCATGAATCCCCGCTCCGCCAACGCGGTCAGCGTCATTCCCCGCAAATAGGGATTGTTCGGGGCGTTCAGCGCCTGCGCGATCATTTCCTCGTCCGTCTCATACAATGCGGGATCGTCGAATCCCATGGCTTTCGCCAGCAGGCGAAACACTTCCGTGTTGGACTTGCTTTCCCCGTACGGTTCAATCACCGGCTTCTGCAATTGGACGTAATGATGCCAGTACGAAGTATAGAGATCCGTATTCTCGAACGAAGACGTCGCCGGCAGGACGATGTCGGCATATTTCGCCGTCTCGGTCAGAAACAGATCGTGCACGACGGTGAACAGATCTTCCCGGGCCAGCCCTTCGCGCACTTTGTTCGCATGCGGCGCGACGACAGCCGGATTGGAGTTGTAGACGTACAGCGACCGGATCGGCGGCGTAAGCGACAGCAACGCTTGACCGAGCAGGTTCATGTTGATCCGCCGAGCGTCTTTCCGCCTGAGCTCCGGACGCTCGAGGGCGGCTTTGTTCAGGGCGAGGTAGCCGCTGTTGCCTTTGATCGCGCCGCCCCCTTTGACCAGCCATTGGCCGGTCACTGCCGGCAGGCAGGCGATGGCGCGCGTCGTCATTCCCCCGTTGTCGTGATGCTGCGGGCCGTTGCCGATCCGGATGAAAGAAGGCGTCGTACGGCCGTACAACCGGGCCAGCTTGCGCACATCGTCCGCCGGCACGCCCGTTATCGCCGACACCGTGTCGGGATCGTACGCGCCGACATGCTCCCGCAACTTCTCATGGCCGACCGTGTACTGCCGCAGAAACGATTCATCCGCCATGCCTTCGGCGAACAGCACGTGCATCATGCCGAGCGCCAGCGCGGCGTCGGTGCCCGGACGGATCGGAACGAACCAGTCGGCCCATCGGGCCGTTCGGTTTCGGTGGACGTCGATGACGACGACCTGCGCGCCCGCTTGGCGCGCTTTCTCCGCGAGGATCACTTGGTGCATGTTCGTGCTCACCGCGTTGATGCCCCACAGGATGATCAGCTTCGCGTGTACGGTGTCTTCGGGATCGACGCCGAAACTGCCGCCCATTGTATACCTGTATCCTTCCGAGCCGGCCGCCGAGCAGATCGAATCGATCAGCACGCTCGCGCCGAGCCGGTTGAAAAACCGCCGCCCCATCCCTTCGGTGCCGATCCGGCCCATATTGCCGTAGAAACTGTAGGGCAATATCGTCTCCGGACCTTCCGCGGATTCGGCCAGCTCCTGCCATCGGGCGGCAATTTCGGCGATCGCCTCGTCCCAGCCGATCCGCTCGAACCGGCCCTCTCCCTTCGGGCCGACCCGCTTCAGCGGATGCCGCAGACGGCGGGGATCATACAACCGCTCGGCCATATGGCGCACCTTGTTGCAGATCGCCCCCTGCGTGACGGGATGGGACGGGTCGCCCTCGATTTTGACGATTCGGCCCGACTCCTTGCGGACAAGCAGACCGCATTGATCCGGACAGTCGAGTGAGCAGACGGAAGAGAACGTGCCGTTCGGTTGGTCAAGCGCCGATTTCATAAGTTGCTCCTTTCCTCGCGCTCCTGCCCCGGTGCAGCCGCCGGACGGCCTTGCCCAGCGGCTTCTCCGGGAAGCCCTTCATGTCGTCATGACGCGCGCCATTTTTGCTTACGGCCAATACCCGTTGGATAGCCGTGCTTATATCCCATCATAGCAGATAAATCATTTGAGCGGCTCATTTGCCGCTTAAAGAAATCGATCGGACGGCGCCGCGGCGGAACAGTCTGCCGCGCCGTTAATAATCCCGAAATGTATAATAGCGATGTTGAGATACAAAAATCAAAAAACCCTTCAGAAGAATTCCGAAGGGCCTCAATGGACAAGAAATTTCATTTTTTTCAAATTTGACTTAGTCACTCGTTGCAGAATAAATCTGCAATCGATTCAGATTAACAATGACCGACCTGGAATCAATATAGGCCATCCATCCCGGTATCTTGTCCAATGCGTCCGAAATCAATTGGAAAATTAACCGGCCGAAAAGAATGAAACTCCGCTTCATGAATTCTCCTGCGCACGGCAGCCTCCCTGCACACAAATTGATTAGGAAAAAGTTCCCTAACATTCTGCCCATAACATCGTAATCGCCTCCTGCCGTTCGGCGAAAAGCTTGCAGAAGGTAACCGTTGGGTGCTGCTGGCTCAGATGATTCCGTGGTGAAAGCTCGGTCTGCTGGAATACCAGTATCGCCATCCGTTTCATCATTCGCTCATGACACACTTTTGCAACCGTTCCGCAAGCCCTAGTAGATCGATTCATAAATTCTTTAGTAATAAGTTGTGATATCATAGAATCATCCTAATGATGATCGGAGAAAGTGGGGCGTATCCAGTTCGCTGTTCATTTTGCGGCCGACTTTCTCCCACTGCTCCTCGAATATGGCGGTCAGCTGCTCCAGCTTGTCTGCCGGTATTTCGTCTGTTCCTCTCCAACTTCTAAACTCCCCACTTGGCGCGGGCTTCCCCGATCGAAACCGTAGGCTTCTTGCCCCACGCGTAGTGGCCTTTGGGCTTCTGGCCGATCCACCGTTCGTCCACCGGCTCGGAGCGCAGCTGGTAACGGGTATCGGCACTCAGCCGGTAGCGGTTCGTCGTATTATCCAGCGAAGCGTGCATGACAAACATCCCGAAGATGATCGCGTCCCCCGCATGGAAAGCGGTGGTGGCCCACCGCCCGCCGAAACGGTCGACAATCTCGATCGGATCCTCGGAAAACCAGCCCTTCTCCACCTGATCCCGGTCTACATCCATGCGGCCGTATGTTTCCCTGATCTTATGGAAGTGCTGGGATCCGAGACAAATCGCAAGCGGACCGAGCTCCAGCGGGATATCGCCGAGCGGAGTCCACATCGTGTAGACATTCGGCGTTCCCCGGCCCATATAAACGATATCGTAATGCGCCCCGGTGAAATCTCCGCGAGCTACGGCACGCGGCCATTTGTAGTCGTACGTCATGGCCTCTCCGCCAAGCAGCCGGCTGAAAAAATCGAGCACCTTGCCGCTGTTCACCAGCCGATAGAACGAACCGAGCTCCTCTTCGTTTTCAGGCGCGGGCGCACCCCCGAACATGGCGCTTTTGTTGTCCGACCCAATCCGGCCTTCTTCGAACGGCGCATCGGGATCCAGCCTGCCCATCGCTTGCAATTTTCTCAGCATGCCCCGTCGGGCCGACAGTACCTCTTCCCGGTTATGAAAATCCCGGATGAGCAAATAGCCGTCTTCCTGTAACCGGTGTCGGAGCGCTTCCGTATCGTTTAAAATCTCATTGGAGCTGCGAAGCTCGGTTAAATAACGGCCGCCCAATTCCAGTTCCACGTTCCCCATCGTGACCTTCATTTGGAACCCCTCCATCATCAAATATCGTTCTTCAGCTCGATTATAGGTTTGACCTGGGAAGCAACCAATGGACGATGATGAATTTGGATGTCATCACGTCAATCATATGGGGCCTACCCCTCACATCCCCGTCTGGCGGGCGCTGTTGTACGACTTCGCGAACGGACCGGTCTGGTTCCATGTCGGGCCGAACGGCGTATCGCCGCCGCGGTTGGGGAGTACGACAAAGCCGGCATCGCACCGGACGACCCCTTGCTTCGTGCCGCAGATCATCAGACCGGTATCGTCGAACAGCGCATCCGCAAGCTGATAAGCATCGGCGGCCCGGTACGAGAAAACAATGCCCCGGCGCGGGCGGCCCGAAAGGTTCGCGTCGGATCCGTGCAGCGTCAGCGCATGATGGATGCTGATGCCTCCGGTCTTCGGCGTAATGTAGACGATGTCCTCGGGATGTTCCGGATTCAGCCAGTAACGGCTCTCCTGGCACTCGGCCACAAACCGGCCGTTCTTCGCGTGATCGAGGACGCCAAGCTTATGGCTTCCTCGCACCATCTTCATACAACCATTTTCCGGCGTCGCATCGTCCAGCATAACCATGACGGACAGCAGGTCCGTGTTCGTATGGGGATAAAAAGCGTAATCCTGATGCCATGGGAAAACCCCTAAGCCCTTGGCGGGCGGCTTCGTCGCGAGCTTCGAATGCTGCAGCTCAATATCGGGACCAAGCAGCGGCTTGATCCGTTCCACGATGGCCGGATGTGTCGCCAGCTCAAGAAAGGCCGGATGAAGCGAAGTAATGCCGAGCGCATGAACCGTTTTCGTCTCATAGTCGTGCTGGGAACGAAGCGCCAGAATCTGCGGCTGTTCGCAGGCCTTCCGCAGCGCTTCGATCTCCTCTTCTCCGAACACGTCGTCGAAGACGAGAAAACCGTCCTTCCAATAACGGGCGACTTCCTCTTCGGTCAGTCCGGGTGCCGCGGTTTGGGACATTTCCGATCGCTCCTCGCGAAAGATTGTTTTACAAGTTCTATCTTACGGAGTGACAAGCGGTCCGCGATATAATAAACTGGGGTAAAAATATCAGATTTTGGTGAATCTGAGGTATGGGAAAATGAACGGCACACTGGATTTTTTCTACTACAGATCACACGAAGCCAAAACTTACGTGGATTTCCACCAGCACAACTGCTTCGAATTGGTATACTATGAAACAGGCAAAGGAGCCATGAACCTCGATGGCCGAACGCTGCCGTACGAGCCGGGGAGCATGACGCTGACGAGACCGAACTTTATGCATGACGAACGGCACGATGAAGCGACGGATGTGATGTTCTTCGGCTTCCGCTATGACGATCAGCCGTTCCCGCTGCGGAACGGCGCGCTTCAGGATACAGCAGAACAGGACATTCACAAGCTGATCCTGACCATGAAAGAGGAGCTGCTGGCGCAGCGTCCTTATTACGCCATACGGGTCAATCTGCTCCTGAACGAAACGATTCTGCTCTTGGGCAGGCTTGCGAACGAGCCCGCGCCCGACAACAAGCCGGAGAAGCTGGTGTACGCCCGGCGCTTCATCGACGAGAATTTCACACAGTCGATCAATCTTCACACGCTCGCCGAGCTGTCGGGCTACAGCATGGACCACTTCCGTCATCTGTTTAAGGAGCAGACCGGACTGCCGCCCGCGCAATACATCATTCGCAGGCGGCTGGAAGCCGCCAGGCGGATGCTGCAAGATTCGGAGCTTTCGGTCAGCGCCATCGGCATGGAATGCGGCTTCTCCACAACTTCGCAGTTTATCGAGCTGTTCAAGCGTGCTTACGGCCGAACACCGCTTCAATACAGGAAGTATCATTGAGGCAGATTTCAGATTTCTATCGTTAAGCGGCAATATTTAAGCCGTTTCCAGGTCAGGCTTCAGCGGAAAAGTGATACAAACGGCCGTACCGTTCATCAGTCCGCTTTCGATCCGCATCCCGATCTTGTCCCCATAGTACAGCTTCAGCCGGTAATAAACGTTCCGCAGTCCGATGCCCCCCTCCTCGCCGCGATAATCCTCCCAATCCCCCTCCAGATCGGCGTTCAGCCTTTCCAGCGTTTCCCGGTTCATGCCGACGCCGTTATCCGTCACACGGAGCTCGATCTGGTCGCCGCGGCTGCGGGCGGTGACGGTCACCGTACCTCCCTCCTCCCATCCGGCGAATCCGTGCTTGATGGCGTTTTCGATGATCGGCTGCAGGATAAACTTCATCACCGGCGTGCCGCGCAGCTCCTCCGGTACGTCGAATACGGCCTCGAAGCTGTTGCCGAAACGAAGCTGCTGAATCCTGACGTAGTTGGATGCATGCGTCAACTCCTGCTCCAACGCCACAAACTCCGATCCCTTCGACACGCTGTAACGGAATAGATCCGCAAGCACGCCGATAATGGCGCTGATCTCGAGGTTCCCGCTTTTCATGCTGCGCATGTTGATCGTCTCCAACGTATTGTACAGAAAATGGGGATTGATCTGCGCCTGCAGCATGAGCAGTTCGGCGCGCGTCTTCATGGAGAGGAGCTCCTTTTCCCGGATCTTGTTGCGCGCGTTCTCCTCCATGATGCTCATGTTCTGTCCGATCGTCTGTTCCAGCCGCTCCATCATCCGGTTGTAGCTGCGAATGATGTCCCCGATCTCGTTGTTTCCTTCATAAGGCACGCGCTCGGACAAATCGCCGGCTCCGGCCGCGATCATGGCATCCTTCAGCTGTTTGATCGGCTTGACTAACAGATCCGCAATCACGTAAGCGCATGCGATGGACAGAAGGAGCACGATCAGCATGCACAGGCGGTATTGATCCTGGATGACCCTGTTCTTCTCGATTGCGTCATTCAGAAAAAAATCGACGGCGATGCGCCAATCCGTATTGGGCACCGGCTTGTCGAAATGAACCAGTGAATACGCGAGCGTGACCAAATCGGGCGTGCGGGAGCTGTAGATCGTCTGACCTCCCCGATCCTTGATCGTATAGGTTGCCTGAATCGGCCCGAAGTCGAGATCGGCAAAGACGGATTCCTTCGGTACAAGCAGCAGGTATGTGGCGGCGATACCCTCGGTATCCGAATCCATCCGCTTGACGACGGCCGCCGATTTCCGGTTGAATACCGTCGGATAATCGGCAATCCAGTAAAGATCGGCATCCCGGCGCAGATAGCTGGCATCGGTCGTAAAAATGTCTTTGCTGTTCGAGTAGATCGACGAATAAATGCAATTCCCGTTCTCGTCGAGCAGAACGAAATAGGAAACGTCGTTCAGGCCGGGGAACATCGTCAGCTGAAGGCTGTTGACGTCGTACCCCAGCGTAAACGGCATACCCGTGGCGAGATAGTTCTGCAGCTGGCTGCTGACCGAAAGCTCGTTCAGCACGTTCTCCATGGACTGCGCCCTAATGCGCACGCCGACGGCAGCAAAGTCACCCACCGCTTCCACGGACGATTCCATTTTGCGGCTCACGTCATCTTTGAGCAGCCTTGAGTAGATCACGCCGTCGGCAACGGAAGGGATGCTGACCGCCACCAACAGGACCAGCAGCAGCTTGTTTTTCATCGAAATGGAATGGAATCCCCGCTGAAACAGGTTCTCGGGCAGCAAGCGCAGCGCAAAGCCGTTCCCTTCAACGGCGGCATGGGCTTTCAGCTTCCTGGAAATGAGACGAAACGGCCAGGAGATCTTGCGCATCAGGAACATGCTGACAAACAGCGAGAAGGCGAGCGTGGCCATCGATACGCCCGCCATCCGGAGAAGCAAACCGGCGCAGGCTCCGTAAGGCAAGCTCCGGGCGCCTTCGTACGTAACGCGAAGCCGGAACGGAGGCAGATCCTTGGAGCTCCGGGTCAGCTTGTTGGCCGTACCATCCCTGACGCCGGCCGCGTCCGCCAGCTTGGAGGAAGACCACAACGCGCGGCCATCCTCATCGATGACGGAGAAGACGGAGCCGTCATCTCCGCCGGGGGGCAGCGCTTGCCGGAACAGACGCTCGTCCACCACCGCGATGATAAACACACCGTTCTCGTTGCCGTTTCCGATGACCAGACGGCCCTGGATGTCTGCTATGAACCGGTTCAGCGCTTCAATATCCGCGGGACTCAGCAAGGCGTTGTCGGTACGCATGCGCGACTTCAGAAACGCAGCCGAATACCTGGTGAACCGGTCATGATCGGACAGAAAGACGTCCTCCAGCTTCGCATGCCGCAGGGTTTCCATCCGCAAGTCGGGGAGTTCCTCGAACGCATGGGCATCCGCCGCCTTACGGTAGGAGAACTGGTTGACGTCCGCCCCGATAAAATAGACGGCGCTGACCCTATAGGACGGCATATTAAGCGCTTCCAATTTGTTCAGCAGCTTGGTCTTCGCGGCATCTACGGTCGCCTCGTCGCGAAGCGGCATCAGATTTTTGAAGTAGCTGCTGAATTCGGGCGTCTGCAGCAGCAGCAGCAAATTGTTGATCCCGTTGAGCTGGCCGAGCAAATTTTGCTGGAACTGGCTCAGCATCGCTTCCGTCTGTTTCTCGCTTATGCTGCGGTAGATCGAATGGGTGTAGGCAAGCCCGATATAGCCCAGCACAATCTGTGCCGCAAGCGTAAGCGCGACAGACAGCCAGACCATGCGGCCGAGGGCTGGGCTCAGCAGGCGCGGCGAAGTGGTTCCCATGGCATCAGCCTCCCGGAAAGCAGCGGCCGGAAGCGGTATCAGCCGCCTGTTTTAGGCTCATCGTTCGACAGCTTTCCCCATTTTCCCTTCATGAACGCTCCTCCCGCTGTTTGGACTTTCCCCGAAACTCATTGGGCAATTTGCCGGTATGCTTCTTGAACAATTCGGAGAAGTATGCCGGATCGCTGTATCCGACCATCTCCACGACCTCGTATACCTTGATGTTCGTCTCGCTCAGCAGTTCCATCGCTTTCTGCATCCGGAGAGACGTCAGATATTTGAGGTATGTCTCGCCTGCCTCTTTAAACAGCGCCGATAAATAACCTGGCGAAACATAGACATGATCGGCCACTTCTTTCAAGGTCAAGCTGCGGTGATAATGATTCTGAATATATTTCTTGGCTTTCACGAGAAGGATGCTGTTCTGATTGCCGTTTCCGGCCGGAACATTCGGCGAACCTTGACGCGTATCGGATGCCGGCGGAGCGGCGATGCTCAGATGCGGCTGGTGATCGAAAGAGGCGAGCGAAGTTTCATGATGTTTCCGCAAAGCCTGCTCGGCTGACCGGAAGGATTGATGGATTTCGGACGGTTGACGGACCGTCTGTCCAATGCCGACCGAAAAAGTCGACCGAAACAGACCCACGTATTTCTCAAGCTGGCGAACAATGGCCGTAAATTCTTGATTGGCCTCCGGATGAACAGAAAGCAGGCAAAATTCGGCTGTTCGCTTATCCACGACGTGATAGCCGAAGCCTTTGCGATCCCACAAATCCCGCAAAATGTTATCGAGCGAAAACGTGAGCAGTCGAAGTTCACGCTCGGATATGCGCAAGTTGGGAGAGGCCAATCGGTTAAGCCGGTAGAGCGCGACAGTGAAGGACAAACCGTTCAGCAGCACTTCCCCTTCCGAACAGCCTTGCTCGATGTCTTCCTCTGTCATTTCATACTGAAAAAGCCGGCAAAGAAAATCTTCCCGCAAGAGATGGGACAGCATCTCCGCCTTGCGCTTCAAGACGGATATTCGGTATTCCGTTTGCTTTCGCTCCTCAAACCTATGGACGAGTTCTTTCATGGACCGTTCCAGCACGGAGAATTGCACCGGCTTCAGCAAATAATCGGCCGCTCCGTTCCGAATCGCCTTTTGCGCGTAATCGAAATCGCTGTAACCGGATAAGATGACGACGCTGATAAACGGGTATTGCCGGTTCAGCGTCTCCATCAGCTCGATCCCGTCCATGAACGGCATGCGAATATCCGTCATGACAATATCGACGGCATGTTCGGATATAAACTGAAGCGCTTCCAATCCATGCGAACAGCAGCCGGCTGCCTGCAAACCGACCGTTTCCCAAGACCATCCGGCCAAGCCTTCCCGAATCTCCTTCTCGTCATCCACTATGAGCACCTTGTACATCCCGTCACCTCACATTTTGGGCTGTTTCGTTTGACAGCCGTGCATTCCCGTACAGATCCTCGGTTTGCGCGCGCCTTACGGTTTCGCGATACTCCCCCGGAAGCATGCCGAAATGTTTCTTGAACTGCTTGCACAAATAGGATGCGTCCGACATTCCGCATTGCCCGGCAATGGCATCGAGCGTATCGTCGGTTTGCTCCAGCAGCTGCTTGCATCGATGGAGCCGCATGTCTCTGAGCAGCATCATGGGGGTAAGCCCGTATTGTCTTTGAAAAGCCCTGTCCATATAATTGGCGTTTAATCGTACGTAAGCGGCCAATTCCTCTCTGCTGATTTTGTGATGAAGCCTCATGGACATGTGGCCGATCAGCTTTGCGAACCGCAGCGAGGAACCGTCGTAGGTTTCCGGGCGCTCCGGGCAGCCCGATTGCTCCCATCCCGCCAGCAATTGTTCGGTCAATTGCAGGACGGACGAAGTCAGCTTCAACTCGCGAAACGGAAGCGCCCGGTTCTCCCAATCGGACAACAGTTTTTGAAAGATCGTTTCGTAGCGGGCAGGGTCGGGAACGGTGATCACCGGTGAAATGCGGTAGATCTGTAGCAAATCGAAATGATGGGAACATAACACGGTTACTTGCATCCACAGATGGGTGCCGGCCGTATGCGACGTTTCGGAGAAAGGAAGATGCGGAGGATGAAGCATCACATCGCCGGCCCGCGCGTTCCGTGACTCTCCTCCGGCAGTCGTGGTCACGCTCCCTTCTTTCACGTAACTGATGATCCAGTGGGGGAACGAGCGGTTGGCGATATCCAGCGTATGGTATGACGTACGGCTCACGGTGTGCAGTTGGACAGACCATGGACCTTGGACCCAATCCATCGATTTCATGGACATGATCGTTCACCCCATATTCAAGTTAACCCATTTCGTCCGTGTTTGCATAGACCGTTTTTTTAAAACATTCGCCGGGTTCCACGCCGATCCAGCGTCCTTCCACCGCGAATGCCGGTTGCCGAAGGCAACCGGCGCATTGGGAAAGGCACCGCTCCAATCGGATCTCCAGCCCTTCGGCGGCCAGCTCCTGAAGCTTGTCGCCGTATTGATGCTGCACGAGGTTGCGGATGCAGCAAGAGATGGCCGCGCGCATGCCGAATGCTCTCCCTCCCGGTCAGCATTTTTCTCTTGGAACAAAACCGGTGTAGGCGGACTTACCGCCCTTCGCAATCAGCGGGCCGTTGCGGAACACTTCACCCGTATCCGGGTTCCGTGCGCCGTCGACCGAGTATTGGATGACGTAACCTTTGCGAGTCTGCGTTTTGCTGCGGTTCGGCGTGCTCCGATGAAAGAGCAGGGAATGGAAAGCGACCATGCTTCCCTTCTTCAGTTCCACCGGAATGCCTTCATTGTCTCCGTAATAGCAAATGTAGCCGATATCGGTTTTGATATGCGGTACGAACCCTTTCTTATGCGTCCCCGGCTGTACCCAAACGCATCCGTTCTCGATCGTCGCGTCATCCAGCGCAAGCCAACAGGTCAAATAATGGACGGGATCGGTCGGCACATACCCGTTATCCTGGTGCCACGGAAAGTCCCGGTTCGCTTCCGGCCGCTTGTATACCGATTGATCCCAATACAGCTTAACGTCCGGACCAAGAATCGCGGTGGCGATATCCACAAACCGCTGATCGGCAATGAAACGCTGGAGTTCCGGGTCCCGGAAATTCAGGTTCCAGGTGAAATTGATCACGCCGGCCGCGCTGATAAAATCCCCCTCCTTGGCTTTCGCCTTCAGAATTTGTTCGGTTTCTTCGTCGAAGACGTCGATGATTCCGCGGATCCGGTCCATCTCTTCGGCCGAAAACAAGTTCTCAAACACGATATAGCCTTGCTCCTCGTATTGCCGCAACAGTTCGTCCGTCATCCGCACGCTTGCGCCCACATGGGTAGTTGTCATGGCCGATCGCTCCTTGCGATAAGGTAGAATCATTTCTGATCCTCATTATCAGTCTCCATCCCACCCTACACAATGAAGCGATTCCACCTTTCCTGGTATTTTTTCCACCTGGTCAAATCCGTGCAACAAAAATGCGGTTCGTTCCATCGCGGGTTCTCCTCAACTTCTTCATACTGGAGATAAACAAGAAGAAAAACAGAAACGGAGGAATCGGCTTGATCAAGTTTGCAGGCATTGGAAAGCCGTATGCCGTCGGCAAGTATGGCGTTGAGCAGAATGCTGCCGTTATGCAGCGCTACCGTTATCTGCACGAGGGATTGCTCCGCGCGGCTGCCGGCCAGCTGCCCCGCCGCGAAGATTGGGACTTGCGCCTCGCGATGTGCAAACATATGTATGAAGACGCGGAAGCGGCCGAACAATGGAGAAATCGGATTCCCGAGCTCAGGACCTCATCTGCCGTTCTCGGCAAGGAACCGGATCCACGATTGACCCTGCTGATGGATGAACTCGTTCATGCGCAGAACGACCTCGAATGGGCTGCCGCCGTATATGAAATCATCAAGCCCGCCATGTTGGAAGCCTACCGAAAACATGCCGAGGAAACGCAACAAATCGTCGATCAGCCGACCATTCGGATTTTGCGGACGGCGATTCTGGATTTGGAGGAGCAGGTGGCTTGGGGACGGGAATTTCTGGCAGAGGTTCGGGCGTCCGGCGTTTATCCGCATCCGTCCGAGTTTACCGTCCACATTCAAACATGTTTGCAGGCCGCAGGCGGAATCGCAGGAAAACTCCCGCGAGCGACGGACCTTCCACGCCGCGTTCGTTCCAACGTTCCTTACACGATTCCGCTTCGTTCCAGCCGCGACCCGCGGAAAATGGGTCCGACGACTTGGGCCCGGACAAGTGTCGCCCATCTTCCCGACGACCCTGCGCAAAAAGGTTTGGTGGACATGATGAGAGTACGCCAGGAGGAGATGACGGCGTGCGACTTGCTGGCCGGCGTCCTTTACAGCCAGAAAAACATGCCGTGGTCTTTCTATCGCGATTTGGCCCGGCATATTTGGGACGAAGCGCGTCACGCCATGTTCGGCCAGGCCGCGCTGGAAGCGGAAGGACACGATTGGATGAGCCGGCCGCAGTACACATCCGACTACGATATCAACGCCGGCAAGATTCCGACCGCCCAATATGCCTGGCTTAGCATCGGCATTGAAGAAGGCGCTATGGTCAGCCTCGGCAAGAAAAAGGAGTTCGAATTTTGCCGTGATGAAGCCAAGCATCCGCTCATGGCCCAGTTTCAGGATTACGATTGGGCCGACGAAGTCGTACACGCAAATTTCGGCAGAAAGTGGACGCCCGAATTGATGGGCGAACAACTGTCGGTCGTCCGTGAAGTCGCGCGGAAGGAACTGGACCATTTCTTCTCGGAGGTCGGCAAGGCCCAGCGGGCGTTTGAAACCGGAAACCGATGAAAGGAGAGCGGCGGGAATCGGCATCTTCCCGCTGACCCGCGAGTTTGATATGATATTTTTTATCATTCGAACTCCGGGGAGGCGCTTTCCTTGTCGATCGAAAAACAAACGGAACTGCGATCTCTTCTTCCCCATCTAATCGTTTGCGGCGATTTCAACATCCGGCCGGGCTGGACGATGGGTCCGCGGACGATTGACGACTATGAGATCGTGTTATTTCCCGCCGGTTCAAGGACCACCTACTCGGTAAACGGATCCGGCTGGCTGCTTCATGCACCAAGCTTCATTTTCACTTGTCCTGGCGAGGAACACGCTTACCACTTCGATTCCAGCCATCCGATCCGGCATTTGTTCGCCCACTTCACACTGGAAGCGCCTGATCTCTGGCCGATACGCGGCATACCGCCGGTCATGCCGGCGGAACGGCTGCCCCATGCCGCCCAGTGGATGAGGCATCTGTTGTGGTTGGCGGGCACAACTCCGGCGCGATGGCGGGAACGCGCCGCCGCCCTGCTCCTGGCGATCCTGGAGGAGCTTTCTTCCTTTCATGCGGAAGCTGATGCTGCTCCTGTGCACCACGCGTCTTCTTTGCTGCCGATCATGAAAGCACTTGAATATATGGAGAGGCATCTGCACGAAAACATTTCGATTCGCGATCTGGCCGCGCTTACGGGCTGGACGCACGAGTATTTCACCCGAATGTTCGTCCGGGCCAAAGGCGTCCCCCCCAGGCAATACCTGCTCGGGCGGCGGCTCGAACGGGCTTGCGGCATGCTGCGTCTGCAGAGCTTGTCTGTGAAAGAGATCGCTTATGCTTGCGGATTTCAAAGCGAACAATATTTCAGCCGCGCATTCGCCAAAATGATCGGCATCAGTCCTTCCAAATACCGCGAGCTGAACCAGGATCCGCGCCTGCTGGAATTGAACCTTGCGCCCGCAAGCGAATTATCGGCTTCCTATCCGATGAATCGTTATTTTGGAGGAGGATTTGCGTGACCTATCCTACAAAGGAAACTTTTCCCAGATTTTATCCAAAGCTTAAAAACCGGAAAAACCAAAACCCTCTGCCGGCGGTCCGAACAGAGGGTTTTGATTATGGGGCTATCATAGTAATTGCGCTGCCTATTGAGCGTTTATCACGGCCTGCGCATCCCGCAGCAAGCAACTCGCCGCTTCGGCGGAGATATGTTTGCCGCTTTGCGCTTGCACTTCATGGAGGAAGGCATTCAGCTGATTCTGTTCCAGCTTTGTCATCAGGCTGTTCACGATTCCGTCATTGTCAATCCATTGTTTGTCCTTGAAAAGCCCGACCAACCTGCACGGGCTGGCCGTCCAGTTCGGCGGCCGTCTTCGTTTCGTCCACGCCCGACAAGTTATCCGTTACCGTGAACTGCGGACTCAAGTCGCCGTTATCGCTGTAACGGCTTCCGGCCGGTGCGGATACCGTGATCACCGGTGCGGTCGTATCCAAGCTCAGATCAATCGTATGCGGTGATTCCGTTTTCCCGGATGGAGCCGTTGAACGATAGCTGAAGGAATACTTGGCATCTTGATCAAGCGTGACCGGCGCCGTATACGTCTGCCATGTAGTTCCCCCGTCGAGACTATACTCCGTCTTCGCCGCAGCCGAATCAGCGGTTAAAGTGACGGTGATCGGATGCACGTACCAGCCGTTTTGGCCATCCGGATCGGCAGGGGACACACCGGCTGCCGTCACCGGAGGCGGGGCCGGATCATACACGTACTCGAACGCGTCGATGACCACGGCTTCTCTGCTGTCGTCGCCTTTGATTTTCAATTCGAGCGTATGTTCGCCGTCGCTCAAGCCCGTCTTCTCAAAAACTTTGACATTCGAAACGGCAGAGGCGCTCTGGGTGTCAACGGTCGTTTCATATTGGCCATCCACATAGACGTTCGCCAAGCCGCCCGCCGGATACGTCCGCATATACAGCGCAGCGGACACGCCTTCAAACGTAAACGTCAACGTTGTAGAAAACGGTGATAAAATCCCCAATAGAAACGGTTGAAAATTCCTCACTTCTGCCGCAAACTCTCTCCTCGGAGGAGAGAGGCAACATGATCCGAAATGGGGAGTTTTACATGATCCACGAGAT